>ERZ795050.3538-NODE-3538-length-15380-cov-4.056835_pt1 | contig 15380 bp, 16 predicted proteins | sample MGYA00375134_ERZ795050 | MGnify/ENA primary metagenome ERZ795050 (study PRJEB30179, sample SAMN05720221) | activated sludge metagenome | isolation source: Anaerobic digester | place: Japan | collected 2015-05-26 ... | reverse complement strand
TACACTTACAATAGGTATAATAATGCTTACCAGAACTACATATGTTCCGCTTATGACCATTGAAGACTCAGAAAATCTTTCTGAAATAGAAAAGACCTTGCAGGAAAAGAAAATTAATTATAAACCGGGTGATAAGGGACAAATCCTTGTAGATTCAAAAGAAAAGAATAAAGCAGAATTTGCATTGGCCTCGGCAGGTTTAACTGAGAAGGGAATGACCTTCGAAGACGCTTGGAGTTTAATAAATGTAAGCACAACGGAGAGCGACAAAAAGCAACTCTGGCATAATTTCAAGAAAAACAGTCTTATTGCCAAGCTGAAGATGTTTGATAATATTAAGGATGCCGATGTGGAGCTCACAATACCGGATGATACCATGTTCTTTATTGAAAATGAGGAAGAGGCCAAGGCATCCGTAAGAATAAAGCCCAAAGGGGAAATAACTCCAGAGCAGGTAGAAGGGATTGTCAGAGTAGTTGCATCGTCCATAGAGGGTTTGGACCCGAAAAATGTTACGGTAGTAGACAACAACTTTAATATATTGAATCAGGACTTAAGCGACGGAATGAGTATTCCATCAAGTCAATACAAGCTTAAGCTTCGAATTAAGGAAGAGCTTGAGAAAAACATAAAAAAGCTTTACTCGGGTCGTTCGGACAGTTATGATTTTATAAGTGTGGCTGTAAATCCGGTCCTTGACCTGGACAGGGTTACAACAAACAGGAAAGAGATTGAGAAGCCTACCGGACTGGATGAGGCTGTAGCAAGTCAGGAAAAGCATAAAGAAGAACTGGAGAATGGTTATGGCGGAGAGGCACCAGGGATGGATTCAAACCCGGGAACAGGGCAGGTTCCGGGTTATCCCATAGATGGGGGAAATAATTCTTCTTATAATAAAAATTCAGAAATAATTAACAGAATATTTACCGAGACTATGACTGCACAGGAGAAAGCCATTGGAACAGTAAATTTTGATGAATCATCTATGACAGTGGCATTATGGTATGGGGACAGAGTTCCTGATGACAGCAGACTGACACAGGAATTTATCGACCAGTTTAAACAGAGTATTAGCACTGCAACGGGAATACCTGTTTCAAGGATATCTGTCGACAAGCAAAAACTGGCTCCGGCAGAAGAAGATGTTGTTTCAGCATGGGAAAGAATTAAAGAGTTTCTCGATAACTATGGTTTCTTTATATTGATGATTCTCTTAATAGTTGCACTTATGATTGCTGTTATACCCAGAAAAGGGAATCAGCAATCAGAACTGGAACCTCAGTTGGCTGCAGCAAATGGAGCAATAGCTATTGACAATGAAATAAGAGATACTGTTCCTGAAATTACTTTTGAGGAACGTTCGGAAATCAAGAAGCAGATTGAAAAATTTGTAAGAGAAAAGCCCGAGTCTGTTGCACAGCTTCTAAGAAACTGGTTATCAGAGGACTGGGAATAAAAACTTAGGGGGTATTAATGTGGCTCGAGTTGCATCTGCCAAAATGGAATTATCCGGGAAAGAGAAAGCGGCAATGCTGTTGATTGCTCTTGGACCTGAGAAATCCGCGTCGATTTTTAAACATCTTAAGGAGGAAGAAATAGAGCAGCTTACCCTTGAAATTGCCAATATTAGAGCAGTGACTCCGGAGGAAAAGGAAAAGGTTTTGGAGGAATTCTACCAGATATGCTTGGCACAGGATTATATTGCGGAGGGTGGTATAAATTATGCCAAGGAAATACTGGAGAAGGCTTTAGGAACGCAAAAAGCTTTGGATGTCTTGAATAAGCTCACTGTTTCTCTTCAGGTAAAACCTTTTGATTTTGTGAGAAAGACCGATCCTTCACAACTATTGAATTTTATCCAGAATGAGCATCCTCAGACAATAGCCTTGATTCTGGCATATTTGAAACCTCAACAATCTTCAGTTGTATTGTCCGCACTGCCACAGGAAAAACAGGCTGATGTTGCAAGAAGAATAGCAACAATGGACAGGACAACCCCTGAAGTAATCAAGGAGGTTGAGAGGGTCCTTGAGAAAAAGCTTTCTTCCCTTGTTACAGGAGACTTTACCACTGCGGGTGGTGTTCAGGCAATAGTGGATATTCTAAACAGTGTTGACAGGGGAACTGAAAAATATATTATGGAAACCCTTGAAATTGAAGACACCGATCTTGCGGAAGAGATTAAGAAAAGAATGTTTGTATTCGAAGATATTCTTACCATGGACAACCGTTTTATTCAAAGATTTCTGCGTGAAGTTGACAACAATCAACTTGCAATTGCTCTCAAAGGTACTTCGGAAGAGGTTCAAAGCAAGATATTCTCCAATATGTCCAAGCGTCTTGTTGAGATGATGAAGGAGGATATGGAATATATGGGTCCTGTGAGGGTCAAGGATGTTGATGAGGCACAACAGAAGATCGTGAATATCATCAGAAAGCTTGAAGAAACAGGAGAGATAGTAATCTCCAGAGGCGGAGGAGATGAAATAATTGTATAACAGGATATTTAAAAGCAATCAGATTAATATGGGAATACCGGTGCAAATAAGAGTACCTCTGAACTATCAGAATATCAAAAGGACGAATGCAGTACATATCGGACCTGATTTTGAAACTGTCAAAAACAAGATCGAAGATGCACAGGAGGTTCTTGAAAAGACCAGACTTGAGGCTGAATCCATAATAAAGGAAGCAGAACTCGAAGCGGATAGAATAATTGAGAATGCAAGAAAAAAAGCGGAAGAGTTGAAGTCCTTGATAGAGGAAGAAGCTAGACAAAAAGGCTATCAAGACGGTTATGAGGAAGCCAAAAAACAATATGATGATCTGCTTAGGGAGGCAGAGAAGGTTAAGGAAAATGCTTTAAAGGAATATAAGGAAGTGCTCGAGGGAATTGAAAAGGATGCCGTAGATGTTATATTAGGTGTCAGCAGGAAGGTAATAGATGATGAAATAAGTCTTAACCAAGGGTATTTGCTGAATCTGGTGAGGCAGGCCTTCGAGAAATGTTCAAATCGGGAAAATATAGCGTTAAAGGTTTCTTCAAAGGACTATGAATTTATAGAGGAAAACAAGGACATGATTCTTTCGATGACGGAAGGATTAGACGGGCTTGAAATTATTGAGGATAAGTCCTTAAAGCCTGGAAACTTGATATTGGAGACCGCATATGGGAGCGTGGACTCAGGAGTGAATACAAAAATAAAGAAGATTGAAGAGTCCTTTGAAAAGGTTTTGAATAAGTAGTTATAAACCTAAGTATCAGGATATGGAGGCTTTATGGCTGTTGTAAACTTAACAAAATATCAGGATATACTGGAAAAAACAAACCTAATTGAGTATATAGGAAAGGTAACCAAGGTGGTGGGTCTGACAATTGAATCAAACGGGCCTGAGGTCAATATTGGAGAAATATGCAGGATCAATGCTTTAAGGGAGAATAAAAAAATAGCCGCAGAGGTAGTTGGGTTCAAGGACAACAAGGTGCTTTTGATGCCTTTGGGCAATATGAGCGGAATAGGGCCGGGAAGCAAGGTTGTTGCATCGGGTGAGTATCTGTCAATTGGTGTTGGCAGCGATCTTATGGGCAGGGTGATTGACGGCATGGGAAACCCGATAGACGGAAAGGGAGAAATAACTTATGAGTGTACATATCCCGTTGACAATGCTCCACCGGAGCCGTTGGAAAGAAACCGAATCAAGGACCCATTGCCGTTGGGCGTTAAATGTATTGACGGTCTCCTGACCGTAGGAAAGGGTCAGAGAGTAGGAATTTTTGCAGGAAGCGGTGTGGGTAAGAGCACACTGATAGGTATGATAGCCAGGAATACAAAAGCAGATATAAACGTAATAGCCCTTATAGGAGAAAGAGGAAGGGAAGTCAGGGAATTTATTGAGAAGGACCTTAAGGAGGAGGGACTAAAAAGGTCTGTAGTTGTGGTTGCAACCTCGGACCAACCCGCACTTGTAAGGCTTAAGGGTGCATTGCTGGCTACTTCCATAGCAGAGTACTTCAGAGACCGGGGTAAGGATGTGCTTCTTTTGATGGATTCGCTTACCAGGTTTGCCATGGCTCAGAGAGAAGTGGGACTGGCAATCGGAGAGCCTCCGGTTTCAAGAGGATATACACCTTCGGTCTTTGCTGTTTTACCGAAGCTATTGGAGAGATCGGGCAATTCCGGTTCAGGTTCAATTACAGGGCTGTATACCGTGCTGGTTGATGGTGATGACCTTACCGAACCAGTAACCGATACTGCAAGGGGAATACTGGATGGACATATCGTACTGTCCAGGGCGTTGGCCAACAGAAACCAGTATCCGGCAGTTGATGTTCTGGCAAGCGTGAGCAGGGTTATGCCCGATGTGGTAACAAAAGAGCACATGGATATTGCAAAAGAGATTAAGAAGGCTATGGCAATATACCGGGATGCGGAGGATCTTATAAACGTAGGTGCCTATGTAAAGGGAAGCAATGAAAAAATAGATTATGCCATCAGTGTTATTGACAGAATACAGTCATTCATCGAGCAGGGGGTTTCCGACAAGTATACTTTTGATGAGACGTTAAGCATACTCAAAGACATTCTGGTTTGATATACGGTTTATTTTATAAAATCCCAAAGACCGTAAAAATGTAACGGTAAAAACACTGTGCCAGCCGATATGAACAGGACGGGTGATGACTGTGGGGAAATTTGTTTTCAGGATGCAATCCTTGTTAGATTTAAAGACACAGATGGAGCAAAGTATCAAGAATGAACTGGGCAGAGCAATTCAGGAGATGGAGAGACAAAAAAGAATACTAAATGGGCTTATCGAGGAAAGAGAAGTATATATTTTCAATGTAAATCAAATGTACGAAAAGAGTGTAACCGTGGCTAAGCTTCGGGAATACAGTACATATATTTCCTATTTGAATGACAGAGTAAGGGTGCAGCAAGACAATGTAATAATAGCACGGAATAATGTCGATAAATATAGAGAAAAGCTGATTAAGGCCATGCAGGAGAAAAAAATGTTCGATAAGCTGAAGGAAAAAAAGCATGAAGAGTATATGAAAGAACAGTTAAAGGAAGAACAGAAACTTAATGATGAAATTGTAAGCTTTAATATAGTTCATGACGGACTTGGAGAGTATTAAATAATCTATTCGGGAGATAAGAAATGACAAAAGAAAACGAAAGCAAAATAAGCCCCGAAATTGCGGGAAGCATAACAGCACGGAAGGCGAAAAAAAAGAACGGTATTTTGTTCGGATTGCTTATTCTGTTAGCATCACTGGTGGTTATAGCCGGTGTTGTTACAAGTGTTTTCTGGATTATTATTCGAAGCAATGCCAATGGATTCGCCGATAAGTACAGGAATCAGATAAAGGGAATACCTGTGCTAAGGCATGCTTTACCTGCACCGCCGGAAGATTATGATCCCCTTGCTCCGGAAAACCTCAGCGGTAAAGAACTGGAGAATAAGTATAAGGAGTTCAGGAGAAAAAATTCTGAGTTGTCATCCGAACTGGAGAAAACAAAAAAAGAATTGGATGAATTGAAAAAGATTCAACTAAGTAAAGATGATTTTATGGAAAGAATAGATGAATTGACAGAGGAAAAGGAAAAACTGAAGAAGGACATGGAAGCGGAAAATACCAGACTGAAAGAAGAAATTAGCAAAATACAAGATCTATTGGCAAAAGAAGACAAGGAAGGATTTAGAGAATTTTTTGAAAAGATGGACAAAGATACTGCTCAAAGCTTGTATGCAAAGATACTCGGGGAACAGAAGGAAGATGAACAGGCAAAGCAGTTTGCACAGATATATGAAAAGATGGATGCAGGTGATGCTGCTGCGATTTTTGAAGAGCTTGGCAGTTCGAAGATAGAGTTGGTGGTTAATGTACTAAAGAGCATGAAAAGGGATGCAGCGGCTCAGATTATTGCTGAAATGGATGAAAAGTTTGCAGCTCAGGTTACTGATATACTTTCAAAGGAATTCGGATTGAAAGGAGGTGAAAACATTGATCAATAGCAACACTGTTTTACCGCTTGTTTCGACTATAGTGGGACAGCAGGGGAATTCTCAAACAAAGAGAGACAGCAGTGACTTTAATTTTGCGGATTTTAAGGACATTTTAAGCTCTTCCGTTAATAGGACATATTCCAAGCAGAAAAGCGAAAGGGCTTATACTGCGGCAAAAAGTGAGAAACCGATAGTCGGGAAAGAAGTACCCGGTCAGGTAAAGAGCTTTAATGAGGCCATAACAAAAAGTCAACGGCACTTTGGTAATAACAAGGCTGCGGGCAAAGAAGAGACCGGCACGGAATATGACAAAAATAAGATTGAAGACCACAGCGAAGACGGCGGGCTGAAAGAGAAGGTTCTAAAAGAGAAGGTGCTGAAAGAGACTTTAGCAATGACTCTTGGAATAACCGGGAATGAACTTGATACCCTTATGGCTGCATTGAACATCAATCCCTGTGAGATAATGGACAGTGCCAATATCGAAGCAATAGCACAAAGAATTTCTGACTACATCGGACTGAGTTCGGATCAGCAAAGGACCTTGTCTAAAATTTTGCCTCTGGTGCAGAAGGAGATTAAACACTCTTTTGATGAACTTCAGATTTTTTCCAATCTTGTTCAAAAACCTGAAATGACTACGGATAAAGAAGATTGGATTGAATTGGAAGGAGTCGACATTGAAGTGATTGAGGAGGCCGGAGAACCAGGCGATAAGATAGTCCAGGCATTGAACAGACTCAAAGAAATGGTCCATCAACAGCCCGACAAATTGATAAGCCAGATTTCCGGTAAAGTTCAGAATGTTCTTAAACAAAGTATAGAACCGGTAGATACTGCTTCTATACAAATTGCTGTAAAGGAAGAAAATTTGCCGGTAGAGGATGAGTCGGAAAATTCTTCCGATGAATCCGAGGATTCTGATTTAAAGGACCGAAAGGACAGCATTGAGACTATGGACTTAAAAGACAACCAGGGCTTTGTATCGAAAATTAAGGATGATGGTGGCAACGAGTTCGTAGCCTTGTCTTTCAATGTAAACCAAAAACCGGTTCAGGAAGCAGGGATATCACAGACGATACAGAGCAAGACACCTGTTACAAGAATAGAAATTTTTACACAAGTAGTTGAAAAGGCCAAGGTGCTTCTAAGTGGCGATAAGAGCGAAATGGTTATCGATTTAAAGCCTGATCACTTGGGTAAGCTGGCATTAAAGATTGCTACGGAAAGAGGAATTGTAGTTGCTAAATTTATTGCAGAAAATGAACAGGTTAAGGCTGCTTTGGAGTCAAACATGAATTTGCTGAAGGAGTCTTTGGAAAAGCAGGGCTTTTCGGTTCAGGAGTTCAGTGTTTTTGTAGGCGGCAACAGGGAACGCGGGGGTAATGGCGAAAACATGCAGCATGGCAGTCACGTTAAGAGTGGCGTAAAGGATAAACTTCCGGCTATAGGCATGGTCGATGTTGAAAGCCTGGAGCAAATGAACTCAGGAAATAGTTATTATGATGATGGGACCAGCAGAATTAACCTAACGGCATAGCAAGGAGGAGTTCTAATGGCTGTGGATGGTATTAGCCGGCAAAAGACCATTGAGGAAATTGTCAAGAGCACAGAGAATAAGTCAGGACAGAGAAAGGTTGGAGAACTGGGTAAGGATGAGTTTTTAAACCTTCTGGTAACGCAGCTTCGGTATCAGGACCCTTTAAACCCGGTAGAGGATAAGGAATTTATAGCTCAGATGGCTCAGTTTAGTGCCTTAGAGCAGATGCAGAATCTTAACACCAGCTTTTCGGCGACAAAGGCCTTTGGCATGATAGGTAAGTATATAACTGCAACCATGGTCAATGAAAGTACTTTTGAGACAGAGACCATTGAGGGTATGGTTGATAGTGTTAAGATGGAAGGCAGTAAAACCTATGTGGTTGTCGGAGGCAGAGATGTTCCGGTAGAAAAGGTCATAGGCGTTTCAGAGGATTCGGGTGTATTTAACAATTCAAATATATCCCAGTATACAGGAATCATCGGTTATGAAGCTAAAGGCTGTGTATATAATCCTAATACCGGTGAAATTATTGGAGTAAATGGAGTTGTAAGGGAAATTGAAAAAGGCAGGTATGAAAATTACGCTGTAATGGATGGTGTCAAAGTAAATATATCTACTGCTGCCACCGGTACTTCTTCAAAAGATCCTGAGTTTTGGAATACATACCTGACCGAAAGCAAGGATCATGAGATTTCCCTGATAATAACCGATGAACTCGGAAACGGAACCAAAGTTCCGGTGACCGGAGTTTTGAGAGACTTTACCATAGCACCTGACGGAAAAATAACCGGGGTTTTAGACGAAGTGTATGTTCCGGTAGAGAGTATCTACAACATTAAGGAACAGGTACGTGAGGTGGAAGAATGATAGTAAATAATAATTTCTATGCAAATGTCCAAAAGGTTGTCAACAGGCAGGAAGCTCCCACAATCAACAAGCCTGATAATGCCGGAAAGGGAAGCTTTGATGAAATCTTAAAGAGTAAGATAAATGAAAGCAGTGAGATTAAGTTTTCAAAACACGCCCAGATGAGGCTTCAAATGAGAAATATTAATCTTTCGGAAGCCCAGAAGGAGAGGATTTCAAAGGCTGTCCAAAAGGCAGGGGAAAAAGGGGTTAAGGAGTCACTGGTTCTTGTGGACGATATGGCATTTGTAGTAGATGTAAGGAGCAAGACGGTAATCACTGCGGTTAACAGCAATGAGCTTAAGGAAAATGTTTTTACAAACATTGATGGAGCTGTATTTACATAACATTGTATCAAGGTTTTTAGCTTAGCATCCCGTGAAATCGCAGATATATATTGTAGCCGGACCCTTTCGGGAGGCTACCTATTCCCGACTGACAGAAGGAATAGACAATGACGTTGTTAGTTATTATAGCGTAGCTGAAGGAGGTCATTTAAGTATGATGAGATCTATGTTTTCCGGAGTTTCCGGACTTCGGGCACACCAGACAAGAATGGACGTTATAGGAAACAACATAGCAAACGTAAATACAATAGGCTTTAAATCAGGAAGGGTAACCTTTGAGGAGGTTTTCAGCCAGACGCTTCAAGGTGCAGGTGCTCCTGATTCAACAACAGGCCGTGGCGGTACAAACCCCATGCAGGTAGGACTGGGGATAGATGTGGGAACAATCGATACGATAACTACCCGCGGAAGTCTTCAGAGAACCGATAATCCTACGGATTTATCCATTGAAGGCGATGGTTTCTTTATTGTAAAGGGTGGAAGCTCGGGTACATATATGTTTACAAGGGCCGGTAATTTTGGGATAGACAGGCTGGGGAACCTTGTAACCGGAAGCGGTTTGAATGTATATGGCTGGCAGACCTATACAAGGAAAGCTGACGGTTCTTATGAGTTTGATACAGAGAGCCCTGTGGAGCCGATTAACCTTTTCTCGGATGCTGTCAATAAAAACAAAAAAATGCTGGCAGCCAGAGCAACTACCAGTGCAATACTGACAGGCAATCTGGATGCTTCAACGCCTGTCTACGCAGGAGGATCGGCAGTGGGCTCGGGTGCTTCAGGAACAACAGACAGTTTTCAATTCACAGTACCGCTTACAGTATACGACTCATTGGGAAATGACTACAAATTGAGTGTGAACTTCAGAAAAGTCAGTGCTGTGGGTGGTTCCGGAGGAACTACTACATGGGAATGGCAGGTGGCTGCTGCATCGGGAATAAACTTAGCAACTGCCTCCGGAAGTATTCAGTTTAATACAAAAGGACAGGTGGTTTCAGGACCGGAATTGACACCGAGCATTGTTGTTACTCCCGCATCAAGTATTGGAACCGAGGATATAAATGTAATGCTTGATTTTTCAAATCTCACTATGTACGCAGCAGACAGTTCTGTAAAGCCTACAAATGTGAATGGTTACCCGCCGGGAGAGCTTGTTACCTTTAATATAGGATCCGACGGGATGATAGTTGGGGTATACAGCAACGGTCAGCAACAGCCGTTGGGACTTGTTGCACTGGCTGGATTTCAAAACCCGGCAGGACTGCAAAAGGTGGGAGATAATTTGTATATCACCACCAGCAACTCCGGAGAATTTACACGGGGTGTTAAAGCCGGTTCAGACGGCACAGGAACGTTGAATCCCGGAACTCTTGAAATGTCGAATGTTGATCTTTCAAAAGAATTTACAGACATGATTGTAACCCAGAGAGGGTTCCAGGCAAACAGCAGAATAATTACGACATCTGACGAAATGCTTCAGGAACTGGTTAATCTGAAGAGATAGTTAAATTGAGTAACTCTTCTGTCGGGTGGGGCATATCCCACCTGACAGATTGAGAATTAATAGAATTTATTACTAATGTAGCAACTAACAGTATACCCAGACCGTAAAATAAGTACACAAAAACATAATTTTTTCACAAAAATATAATTTTTCTATTGAGTTTTTGAGGTAAAAATATTATGATTAAATTAACTAAGTTAAATGGAACAGAATTTGTTCTTAATTGTGAATTAATTGAAATCATTGAAAAAACACCTGATACTATTATTTCAACAACAAATGGCAAGAAATTTGTTGTTGTCGAAACTATTGAAGAGATAGTCAATAAAGTTTTACAGTATAAAAGATCAATCTTTTTATTCAACAGTAATAACCAGTAATTGGACTTTATGCTCTTAATACTATTGTGCATTTTGTTATAACAGCTCGGCCATTTTATGTTATCTACTTAAAGGATAAAGGGGGCATAGATTTTGGAAGGAAAAAGCGGTTATTTTATTCTTATTGGTATTGTGGCATTTCTGTCCTTATCCCTTGCGGTACTAATAATAATACTTTTTTTACAGGGTGGGTTTGTGAATTCTGCGTCAGACAATCCGAAAATAGTTGAATCACCCAGTGATGATGAACTGGTAAAGTTAAAGCTGTTTGAGGAAAAGACACCCTTCAACCTGAAGAATGAAAATTCGGGGAAGAATCCAATAATAGTTATCAGTGCTGAAATATCTTATTTCAAAGAAGTCAGGGATATTCAAGATACTACCGCAAAGATAGAAGCAAACAAGAGTATGCTTCAGGAAATTGTCGGTACATATTTTCAATCATTAACCCTCAAAGATGTAATGAAGGATGATGCCAAGGAAAAGGCGAGGGCAGAACTTAAAAAGAGGATGAATGAACGTTTGCTGTCAAATGAAAAGGCAAGGGACGATATTGTCTATACCATTGTTTTTGATCAATGGTTCTATCAGTAGGGGGTGCATCGAATGGGAGATATCTTATCTCAAAATGAAATAGACGAGCTATTAAAAGCCCTTAATACTGGTGAGATAGACGTCCAGCAAATGAATTCCAAAACCGAAGAGAAGAAGGTTAAAATACATGACTTTAGAAGACCAAGCAAATTCGGAAAGGATCATATAAGGACTCTCAATGTTATTTACGACAATTATGCCAGACTCGTTACAAATTTCCTTTCGGGATATTTGAGGGCCTTGGTTCAGGTAGATGTTATTTCAGTGGAGCCGATAGCATATTATGAATTCAGCAATTCGTTATCCAATCCTGCTGTGCTCGCAGTTGTTGAACTTGCTCCCCTTACCGGTTCGGTTATTTTGGAATTGGCACCTTCCGTTGCTTTTGCTTTAATTGACAGAATACTTGGCGGAAAGGGACTTCCGATTGAAAAGATCAGGGAGTTTACCGAGGTAGAGCTTGCGATTGTTGAAAGAATAATAATTCAGATCCTGAATCTAATGAAAGAGCCCTGGGAAAATGTAATCGAAGTAAAACCAAGGCTTGAGAAAATTGAGACCAATGCACAGTTTGCACAAATAGTATCGGCAAATGAAATGATAGCCTTAGTAACCTTGGGGACAAGGATTGGTGATGTTGAGGGAATGGTTAATATCTGTATTCCATATATGGCTGTAGAACCTATATTATCCAAGTTAAGTACAAAGTATTGGTTTGCAAGTGCCGAGAAGGAGAAAAGCCCTGAGGATAAAAGGACTATTGAGCATAAAATTGAGAGTACAAAAGTACCTCTAAGTGCAATACTTGGCAGAACAACAATTCAGGTAGCCGAATTAATTGAAATGCAGTGTGGAGATGTAATACCGTTAAATACAAATGTCAATGGGAAATTAGAGATTTTGGTGGGAGATATATTAAAATTCTATGGTTCACCGGGAGTAAAGAAAAATAAGGTTTCAGTTAAAATAACGGATGTAATAAGAAGGGAGGATATGCAATAATGGGAGATATGTTGTCTCAAGAAGAAATAGATGCTTTATTGAACGGTGATAAAACAGATGAAGGTGAGAATATAAACAGCGATTCCGAACTAAATACGAATATAAACAGCGATTCCGAACTAGATACGCAGCAAATCGACGCATTGGGAGAAATTGGCAATATAAGCATCGGTACTTCTGCAACTACCTTAAATTCCCTCTTAGGACAAAAGGTAACCATTACTACTCCCAGAGTTATGGTATGCACATGGAAGGAATTGCTGGATAAGTACTATGAATTGAATGTTGCGGTTAAGGTAGAGTATACCGATGGCTTAAACGGTTTGAACCTTCTCTTATTAAAGGAGTCGGATGTTAAGATAATAGCTGATTTAATGATGGGCGGGGACGGCAGCAATAATGAGGGGGAATTAACAGAGCTTCACTTAAGTGCAATTAGCGAAGCAATGAACCAGATGATTGGGTCGGCAGCGACTTCAATGTCTTCCATGTTTGACAAGAGGATTGACATTTCTCCTCCAAAGGCATTTTCTCTGACAATTGACAGTATAAGTCCCGAGAATTCCTTTGATGATGAAAGCAGAGTAGTTCAAATAGCCTTTAAAATGCAGGTTGGTGAATTAATCGACAGTGAGATGATGCAGATAATACCTGTTCAATTTGCAAAGGAACTGGTGGACAATATACTGAATGCGGAATCAAGACAAAATAACGATCATTCCTCACCAGTGTCCGTTGAGCCTCCTCCGGTTCAGCAGCAGATGCCAATTTCCAATAATCATGCCGGGGTTCAACCCAGTCCTCAACAGAATCCATATCAGCCGTACGGGCAGCAGTACGTACAGCCAGAACCGCAGGCACATAATAAGCCGAAAACGCCAATAAATGTACAACCGGCTCAGTTTGAAAGCCTTGAGGACGGCATGATATCAATTGAAAAAAAGAATATCGGGCTTATTATGGATGTACCTTTGCAGGTAACGGTTGAGCTTGGACGAACCAATAGGCTTATCAAGGACATATTGGAATTTGGACCCGGCTCCATAATTGAGCTGGACAAGCTTGCCGGTGATCCTGTTGATATTTTGGTAAACGGTAAAGTAATTGCCAAAGGTGAGGTTGTTGTAATAGATGAAAGCTTCGGCGTCAGGATTACGGATATAATTGATCCGTCTAAAAGACTTTAGCTGTATTAAATATAAAACCCATAAAGACATTATTAATACTGATTTTGCAAGGGAAGAGACAAATAATTAAGGAGAGGGTAAATGATGGGAAAAAGGATTCTTATAGTTGACGATGCAGCTTTTATGAGAATGATGATAAAGGACATTCTTACCAAAAACGGGTACGAAGTGGCCGGAGAAGCGGAGAATGGAGCCCGGGCAATTGACAAGTATAAGGAGCTTACTCCGGATTTGGTGATTATGGACATCACTATGCCTGAATTAGACGGTATAGAAGCTGTACGGGAGATTAAAAAAATCAACTCGGAATCAAAAATAATCATGTGCTCGGCAATGGGACAGCAGGCTATGGTAATAGAGTCTATTCAAGCCGGTGCAAGGGATTTTATTGTAAAGCCCTTTCAGGCCGAAAGAGTCGTTGAGGCTGTAAAAAAAGTCCTGGGATAATTTCGGTAGAGGTTTGGATGTACTAAGAGATTACGGAAGAGGGAGTATAAAATGGAGAGCCTGATAAGTGCTGTTTTGTTTATAATTGTTTTCGGTTCGGTTCTGTTCGTGGCATATGTCACTACAAGGTTTGTAGGGAGCAAAACGAACAAAATAATGAAAGGGAAATATATAAATATTGTTGAAACGGTAAATTTGGGGTTTGACTGTAAGCTGCATCTGGTAAAGGTGGGGTCAGAGTTTGTTTTAATATCAACATCGGGAAAAACCACCCGCCTTTTGACAAGGGTCCGATTGGAAGAATATAGCAATGAAAAGTCGATAGCCAGTACTAACACTTTTAATTTTAAGAATGTCTTCGAAAAATACTTTCAGGGTTTTAAGCATATACAAGAATTTCAGGGTTTTAGACCAATACAAGGAATAAAGGGTTTTTTTGCAGCAAGGGATAATGAGAGTGCAGTCACTCAAAAGGACCAAACTTTTAATAAAAATCTAGAAAGGCTTAAGGATATTTCAACAGGAATGAGCTTGCACAAGACAGAATATGGAGAGGAATACACTAATGAAAACCAGGCTTAAGTATATTACGGTAATAATAAGTATAATAACAGTATTAATTCTATTGGCATCAAATGTGTATGCCGAACCTGATACTATATCGTTACCCAAGCTGGGGTTTACTGTAGAGTCATCAGACAACCCACAGGATGTTTCCACCAGTGTTCAGATTTTGTTGCTTTTGACTGTGCTGGCATTGGCTCCGTCAATACTAATCATGATGACAAGCTTTACCAGAATAATAATTGTCCTTTCCTTTTTAAGAAATGCGATGGGGACTCAGCAGATGCCGCCGAATCAAGTGTTGATTGGGCTAGCTTTGTTTTTAACGCTGTTCATAATGAACCCCGTGCTGACAGAAATTAACGATACTGCACTAAAGCCCTATTCGAATCAGGAGATCTCTCAAGATGTTGCAATTGACAGAGCTTCCGCCACAATTAAGAGGTTTATGATTCTGCAAACATCAAAGGAGGATCTGGGACTTTTTGTATCGTTGTCGGGTATGAAGACTCCCATCAAGGAAGAAGAAATTCCGAATCTTCCTTTAACAATAATTATTCCGGCATTTCTGATAAGCGAATTGACAATAGCATTCAAAATCGGTTTTCTTATATACATACCGTTTCTGGTAATTGATATGGTGGTTTCAAGCACCCTTATGTCCATGGGTATGATGATGCTTCCACCGGTAATGATTTCACTGCCGTTTAAGATTCTGCTGTTTATAATGGTAGGGGGATGGAATCTTATTACTCAGTCACTGGTTAACAGTTTTGTCTTATAGATAAGAAAAAAATATGGGAATTCGGGGGTGCAGGGATATGGAACAGGGAATGGTAATAGAATTGGCACAGAGGGCTATTCTGACAGTAATATATGTTGCAGCACCGATGT
>ERZ795050.3525-NODE-3525-length-15411-cov-20.852045_pt1 | contig 15411 bp, 11 predicted proteins | sample MGYA00375134_ERZ795050 | MGnify/ENA primary metagenome ERZ795050 (study PRJEB30179, sample SAMN05720221) | activated sludge metagenome | isolation source: Anaerobic digester | place: Japan | collected 2015-05-26 ... | reverse complement strand
ATCTTGATACTTTTGAAAGATTAAAAATTGGAAAAGATAAAAAAGTTTATATATTGTGTCTTGGTGGCTATGGCCCCTGTAGATTTGGATATTATAATGCTCTTCATGAGAAAATATTAAAAGAACTTGGTTATAAAAATTTTGAAATAGTAACTATTGAATGGATAAATGGTCCATTAATTAAAGGGTTACCAAAATTTATAAAAATGGTTTTTAAACTTATCGGCTTCAATGCTCCTTGGAATATAATTAGAGGTTTCATAAATGCTGCATTCAAACTTATAGCAATTGATGATGTTGAAAAAATGGCTTATAAAATTATGCCAAGAGAGTTAAATAGAGGGGACACAGAAAAAGCTTTTAATAAAGCATTAAAAATTATAGATGAAGCACCATATAATAATTTGAAAAAAATAAAAGAGGCTCATCTTAAAGCATTAGATGTGTTGAAGGAAGTTGAAATTGATGAAGAAAGAGAGGTTTTAAAAGTTGGTATTATAGGTGAAGTTTATATGCTTCTTGATTATGATAACAATAGAGAAATTGAGAAAAAACTATCCTATATGGGAGTAGAAACTGATAGATCTCTTACAACTACTACATGGGCAGATGATAGAATAATTCATGTTAAAAGACATAAAAAACATATGATGGAGATTGTTAAACCATATCTTGGAGAGTTTATTGGTGGTGATGGACAAGAGAGTATAATGAATACAATATTATATAAAGAAAAAGGATATGATGGAGTTGTTCATATATTACCTTTTGGATGTCTTCCAGAACTTGTAGCAAAGGAAATTCTTGTAAAGGTAAGCAAAGATATCGATATTCCAGTACTTACAGTCACTTTAGACGAACAAACAGGTGAAGCAGGGCTTATAACAAGATTAGAAGCCTTCGTTGATCTAATGAAAAAAAGAAAGGAGGTCCTACTGCGGAAAAATTAATAATTGGTATTGATGTTGGAGCTGTATCAACAGATATAGCAGTTCTTGATATGGATGAGAATGTTGTAACTTCAAGATATTTAAGAACTGCTGGAAACCCAATATTGGCTATTAAAGATGGATTAATTAGTATTGAAGAGGAACTAAAAGAAAAATATAAGGAATTTGAAGTTTTTTCAGTTGGTACAACTGGCAGTGGTAGATATCTTGCAAACATCGTTGTTGGTAGTGATATCGTGAAAAATGAGATATCCTCACATGCTGTAGCTACTCTAAGGGAGATTCCTGATGTTAGAACAATTTTCGAAATTGGCGGACAGGATTCAAAAATTATAATAATAAGGGATGGCGTTGTTGTTGATTTTGCTATGAACACAGTTTGTGCAGCTGGAACAGGCTCATTCCTTGATCATCAAGCAGAAAGATTAGATATAGAAATTGAAGATTTTGGAAAACTTGCCCTTCTTTCAAAAAATCCAGTAAGAATTGCTGGAAGGTGCACTGTATTCGCAGAATCTGATATGATACATAAGGCGCAGATGGGTGCGAAGAAAGAAGATATACTTATGGGTTTATGTGAGGCTCTTGTTAGAAATTATTTAAACAATGTAGCAAGAGGGAAACCTCTTTATCCAAAATTTGTTTTTCAAGGAGGTGTTTCAGACAATATTGGAATTGTAAAAACCTTTGAAAAAGTTATTGGGAATGAAGTGATTGTCCCTAAAAATAATAAAATTATGGGAGCAATAGGTGTCGCAATTATTTCAAAAGAATTTGTAAAAAAAGAGGGCACAAAAACAAAATTTAAAGGCTTTGATGTATCGAAAAGAGAATATGAGACAAAAGTTTTTTATTGTGATAAATGTGCAAATAATTGTGAAGTTTATGAAATTTTAGAAAATGGAGAAAGTATAGCAATATGGGGGGATAGATGTGGTAGATATAGTGAAAAATTTCCATATTCTAAGACAGGTATTGGAAAGATACCAATATAGTCAGAAAAAAATCAATTTCAAGAGGCATCTGAAAAAAGTCATCCAAACTCGTCATTCCTGCGAAAGCAGGAATCTATATTACCAATAGAAATACTGGATTCCCGTTTGCATGAGAATGACAAAAAAATTTAAAAGTTGTTTACAAAAGTTAGCAGCCTATTTTTGTAAACTAAGTAGAGATATCTAAAACTTTTAAAATATTAAATTTTTGTTTGTACTTTTAATAAAAATGTGTTATTGCAAATCTGGTCCCTAAGGTTTAGACATTAAAGATTACTATCAATATGCAATATCTTTTTTAAATCAGAAAAAGTAAAAATTTTTTTCTGAAATTTTTGAAGAATTTTCACAATCTCATATTTTTTCATATATACAATTTCCTTATCAAAATTGTATAGTATTTTTCACCTATTTTCAATAAATTATTTTTGTTTATGTTTTTAATAAAAAAATGTTCTAATGCAAGGCCTGACCCCTAAGGTTTATTATTGTAAGACCTGACCCCAAGATTTTAACTATATGTTTACTGCGAATACTATGAACATGCTGAACCATTACGTGTATTTATTTTGTCATTCCCGTGAAAACGGGAATCCAGCAGAGAGTAGTGTACAGGGGGTCAGGCACCTTGTACACTATAAACTATTAAACATCACTTCTTGTAACAACTATTTGCAATAAATTTATATCGAAATGATTAATAAAGAAATTTTAAAATGTATTATTGCAAGACCTGAACCCATAGTGAGTTGAGAATTTGGGAGGTTTAAGGTAAAATTATAAAAAGAAGAGTATGAAAGAAGATAAGTTTAAGCTTGTATCAGATTATAAACCAAAAGGTGACCAACCTCAAGCCATTGATAAACTCGTAGAAGGAATTAAAAAAGGTTTAAGATTCCAAACACTTCTCGGAGTTACTGGTTCTGGAAAAACATATACAATGGCTAATGTCATTGCAAGAGTTAATAAACCAACTCTTGTATTGTGTCACAACAAAACACTTGCAGCTCAACTCTATTCAGAATTTAGAGATTTATTTCCTGAAAATAGAGTTGAGTATTTTGTTAGTTATTATGATTATTATCAACCAGAGGCATATGTTCCACAATCAGACCTTTACATAGAAAAAGATGCTGATATAAATGAGGACATTGTTAAGTTAAGGCATAAAACTTTGAGAAGTTTAATGGAAAGAAGAGATACAATTGTAGTTTCATCAGTTTCCTGTATCTATGGTTGGGATGATCCAACTGAATATTTAAAAGGATTAATAAAAATAAAAGTGGGGGACGAAATAAATAGAAGAGAATTAATAAAAGAGCTTATACTTCTTCAATATGAAAGAAATGAGATAGATTTTTCAAGAGGGAAAATTAGAGTAAGAGGTGATATATTAGATGTTTACCCTGTTGATATGGATTATGCAGTAAGAGTTGAATTTTTTGGAGACACAATAGATAAAATTTCATTAATTGATCCTCTTTTAACAACAAAAATAGAGGATTTGGAGAGTTTCATATTTTTCCCTGCAAAACAATTTTTAACAACAGAAGAGAGAGTTTATAAAGCAGTTGAAAGTATAAAGAAGGAATTAAAAGAAAGAGTTGACTATTTTCTGTCTCAAAAAAAATTCCTTGAGGCAGAAAGATTAACTCAAAGGACAAATTTTGATATTGAGATGCTTATTGAGACTGGCTATGTAAAAGGAATTGAAAACTATACAAGGCACCTCTCGGGAAGAAAACCTGGAGAACCACCATATACAATTATAGATTATTTTCCTTCTGATTTTTTAGTTTTTATTGATGAATCTCATATAACTGTCCCTCAATTAAGAGGTATGTATAATGGAGATAGATCAAGAAAAGAATCGCTTGTTTATTATGGATTTAGATTACCATCCTGTCTTGATAATAGACCTTTAAGATATGATGAGTTCTTAGAAAAGATTAATCAGGTAATTTTTGTTTCTGCGACACCATCTGATTATGAACTATCAATTTCTGATCAGGTTGTTGAACAGTTAATAAGACCAACAGGTCTTGTCGATCCATTGGTTGAGGTAAGAAGTTCTAAAGGGCAAATAGAAGATTTAATAAATGAGATAAATCAGAGGGTTGAAAAAAATGAAAGAGTTCTTGTAACTACTCTTACAAAAAGAATTGCAGAAGATTTAACAACATATCTCTATGAAAGAGGAATAAGGGTGAGATATCTACATTCAGATATTGAAACATTAAAAAGAGCAGAAATAATAAAAGATTTAAGAAAAGGAGATTTTGATTGTCTTGTTGGAATTAACCTTTTAAGAGAAGGGCTCGATCTTCCAGAGGTAACTCTTGTTGCTATTCTTGATGCAGATAAAGAAGGATTTTTAAGATCGCACACATCTTTAATTCAAACAATAGGAAGAGCAGCGAGAAATGTTAATGGCAAAGTTATAATGTATGCAGATGAAGTTACAGAATCAATGAAAAAGGCGATAGATGAAACTAATAGAAGGAGGAAAGCTCAAATTGGATTCAATGAAGAGCATGGAATAAAACCAGAATCAATAAGAAAAGCAGTTAAAGTTTTGATAGATATTCCATACAAAGAAAAAGAAGAGATAGCAGAGTTTGTAAAAGAGAGTGAAACATATATGAGTAAAGATGATTTAGAATATTTAATTACTCAGCTTGAAGAAGAGATGCAACTTAAGGCAGAAACTCTTGAGTTCGAAGAAGCAGCAAGGATTAGAGATAAAATCTTTGAGTTGAAAAAAAGAGTAAATCTGCTTAAAAAGGAGAAAATTTGATATGGTATTATCGGTAATTTTAAACCCATTTGTTGAACTAAGTGTTGAAACAAAAAAATTAAACTTTGGTGAAACAAATATTGTTGATGTAAAAGATGAAATTGCAGGAGGAAGAGGTATAAATGCATCAAGAGTTATAAAAAAAATTGGAGGAGATGTCACAACATTAAGCATAATTGGAGGGAAAAATGGTGAATTTATAAGAGATTCTTTAAAAGAAGAAAATGTTGATTTTATATATGTTTTAAGCGACGAAGAAAATCCACTTCATTTAAAAATTTTTGATGAAAGAGGAGTTGAAACAGATATAATTGAATCAGATCCAATCGTTTCACCAGTAGATATAAAAAAGTTTGAAGATAAATTTAGAGAAATTGTTGAAAATTATAATGTTGTACTTTTTACAGATAGAACACCAAATGGTGTATGTTATGATATTTTTAAACATCTGATAACAATTGCAAAGGATAAAAACAAGATAACTATCCTTGATGCAAAAAATGATTTCTTAAAAGAGGGCCTTGAAGGAGAACCAACAATTTCGAGAATAGACAAAAGTGATTTTGATAATCTCACTGGCTCAAGTTTTGTCTCAATAATAAAGAGATTTAAATCATATAATGGCAGTAAACCAGAATATTTTTTAATCCATATTAATAAAAATAATCTTATATTTAATTATGAAGATAAATACTACAACATTCTATCAAAAGAAATACCAGGCGATATTAGTGATAGTTTAGTTAAAGATATATTTGATGGTGTTTTAACATATTACCTTGATAATGGAAAAGATATATATGATTCTATCCAGCTTGCTTTCTTTGCTTCTTTAAAAAGTGATATGAATAATATATCACTACAAAAATCAATGGCTGATGTCTATAAAGAGGTTATTATAAGAGAAATTTAATGATAGTTTATCTATCCATTGGAAGTAATATAGAGCCAAAGAGAGAGAACATATTAAATGCTATTAAATTGATAAGAGAAATATCTGAAGTTAAAGATGTATCATCTCTATATGAAACAGAGCCATGGGGCAATATAAAAAATCAGGATAACTTTTATAACATAATTTTGAAATGTGAAACAAATTTTGAACCTGAAATATTTATAAAATTTTTGAAAGAGATAGAAAAAAAGATAGGAAGAGTTGAAGGAATGAAATGGGGACCAAGAGAAATAGATATAGATATTATTCTTTATGAAGATAGAATAATTAATAGAAGCGATTTAACTATTCCACATAAATATTTTGAGGAGAGAGGCTTTGTTGTAATACCTTTATATGAAATAGATAAAATTATTGTGAACCCTTTGAATAGAAACAAAATATCTGAAATATATGAAAAGGTTGATAAAAAAGGAGTAAAAAAAATAGAGGATTACTCTTTTAAAAAAGATGTTTATTCAGAGATAAATGAAAATCTTTTAAAAATAGCAAAACTAAAAATTTCTATTTATGATGAGTTAGATTCAACGCAAAAATATTTAATGGAAAATTTCGAATTAAATAAACTTGTTATATCAAAAGTCCAAAAAAAGGGGCGTGGAAGAAAAAATAATGAATGGTTGTCAGAAAAAGGCGGTTTATATTTTTCATTTTCTGTAGAACCAATAGATTATATCTATTTTTTACCAATCTTAACATCTTATTCAATTGGAAAAGTTTTGAAAAAAATAGGTTTTAAAGAAGTAAAAATAAAAATTCCTAACGATGTTTACCTTAACAATAAAAAGGTTTGTGGTGTTATAAGTGAAAGTTATTTTAAAGGAGATAAACTTCTTGGAGAAGTTATAGGAGTTGGATTAAATGTAAATCAAAATGTCAATGATTTTCCAAATGAATATTTAGATAGATTAACCTCTTTGTTTATTGAAAGTAAGAAATTCTTTTTTCTTGATAATATAATTAATCTTTTTTTTGACGAGTTTAAGAATAATCTTGATAGTTTAATAAAAAAAGATATTAAAAAAATTCTTGATGAACTTAAAAATGATTTCAAAATATTTGAAGAACCTTTTTATGTCTTAATAAATAATAAAAAAGAAAAAGTTTATGGAGAAAAATTTATTGATGATAGAACTATTTATGTAAAAAAAGAAGATAAAGAGGGCTTTGAGATTCCTCTTCACTCAATACCATAAAATAAAAAGGAGGAGTTATGAAAATTGAAGAAATAGTTGTTGATGAACCAGGAAAAAAACTTTTTCTGTTAGGAAATGAGGCGATAGTAAGAGGATTTATTGAAGGGGGTGGAAAATTTGCTGCAGCATATCCAGGGACACCATCATCAGAAATTGGAGATACTTTGAGTAAAATTGGTAAACTTTCTGATATTAATTTTGAATTTTCAACAAACGAAAAGGTTGCCTTTGAAGTTTCTGCTGCCACATCTTTATCTGGTTTTAGAAGTATAACATTTATGAAACATGTTGGACTTAATGTTGCAATGGATTCATTTATGACATCTGCATATGTTGGAACAATAGGTGGTTTTATTGTTGTAACTGCTGATGATCCATCAATGTTTTCATCTCAAAATGAACAGGATAACAGAATTTTAGGAAAATTCGCAAATATCCCAATTCTTGAACCAAGAAATCCTGATGAAGCAAGGAAAATGGTAAAATATGGCTTTTATATTTCTGAAAAATATTCAACACCAGTTATGCTTAGGACAACAACAAGAATTTCACATTTAAGAGGAGTTGTTAATTTTGAAAAGATAGAAAAATTTGAAAAGAATGGATATTTTAATAAAAATCCAAATAAATTTGTTCCTGTTCCAGCAAATGCAAAAGTTTTACATAAAGAGTTATTAAACAAAATTAAGTTGATAAAAGATGAAGTAGAAAAATCTATTTTTAATTATAAAATTGAAAAGATGTCAAAATATGGAGTAATAACTTCTGGTGTAGCTTCAAATTATGTCTTAGATATTGTTAATAAATATTCTCTTCCTTTTGATATTCTTTCACTTGGTTTTACCTATCCATATCCAGAAGATTTAATAAAAAATTTCATCTCAAATTATGAAACTGTTTTTGTTGTTGAAGAGCTTGAACCATTCCTTGAGGACGAAGTGAGAATAGTTAAAGAGAAAAATAGTTTAAAAACAAAAATTTATGGAAAAGATGGAGAAATTTTAAATAATTTATATGAATATAATCCTGATAGAGTTAAAAAAGCACTTTTTAATTTTCTTGGAAAAGATGGTGAGAAAGTTTTATTTTTAATTAACGATTTAAAACCACCGGCAAGACCTCCAGTTTTATGCGCAGGGTGTCCTCATAGAGCAACTTATTATTCAGTTTTTAAGGTTTTAAAAAAAAATAGAATAAAAGATGCAATATTTCCATCTGATATTGGTTGTTATTCTCTTGGATTGGGACCTCCATTTAATATGGCTGATATTCTCTATTCTATGGGAAGTTCAGTTGGAACTTCAAATGGATTTTCTAAAAGTACAAATCAAAAAGTTATATCATTTATAGGTGATTCAACATTCTTCCATGCAGGGATTCCAGCATTAATAAATGCAAAGTATAATAAAAATGAGTTTATTTTAATAATTCTTGATAACAGAACAACTGCAATGACAGGACATCAACCAAATCCAGGTGTAGGAGTTAATGCTTATGGCGATGAAGCTCCTTTAATAGAAATTGAGGAAATTGTTAAAGGTATTGGGGTTGATTTTGTTAAAATTATTGATCCATATAATTTAGAGGATACACAAAAAGTTATTGAAGAAGCACTGAATAAGGATGGAGTTAGAGTTATAATTTCAAGAAGAGAATGTTCACTCATTAGAGATGCAAAATTAAGAAAACAAGGGATATGGCAAATTGCTAAGGTTGATGAAGAAAAATGTAGAATGTGCAAAATATGTATCAATCAATTTTCTTGTCCTGCAATATATATAGAAGATGATAAAATAAAAATAGATGAAAAATTGTGTGATGGTTGTGGTGTTTGTGTTCAACTTTGTCCTTTTGATGCTATTGAGGTGAAATAATGAATGAATTTAATATTTTAATAGTTGGTGTTGGAGGTCAAGGTATATTAAAGTTAGCAAAGATGATTTGTGAAACATCTATTTTAGAAGGAAAAAATGTTTTGATGAGTGAAATTCATGGAATGGCTCAAAGAGGTGGTTCTGTTTATTCAGAGGTTAGAATAGGAAATGTTTATGGTCCTATAATTGAAAATGGAGAGAGTGATATGATTATCTCTCTTGAACCTTCAGAAATATTAAGATATTTGGATAAACTAAAAAAAGATGTATTCATTATTTCAAATAGTGAAATTATAATACCATATACTGTTTCTTTAGGGATTTCAACTTATCCTGAAATTGATAAAATTTTTGAAAAACTTAAAGAACTTACTGAAAAAATTTATATAATAGATGGAAAAAGATTAACAAAAGAGAGTGGTTCAAATATAACATTAAACACCATAATGTTTGGATTTTATAGTGCAATAAATCCACTGAATTTCAAAGAAGAATCATTTAAAAAAGTCCTTTGTGATAATTTTGAAGGTCCTTTTTTTGAAATAAATCAAAAAGCATATGAACTTGGAAGAAATGAATTTTTAAAATATGTATTAAAATAACAAAAAGGAGGAATAGATGGATAAACATTATTATTTAACACCAGGAAAATTTAAAGGATTAAAAAAGCTTGCTGATGAAACAGGAAGATTCAGAATGCTTGCAATAGACCAAAGAGGATCATTAAGAAAAATGTTATCAAAAGCAACAGGAAAGGATAGTAAGGATATAACTTATCAAGATATGGCATTAGCAAAATGGCTCGTTATTGATAATCTATCTCCATATTTTTCAGCAACCTTGACCTGTCCTCAATATGGTTTACCAGAAGGAATCAGATTTCTTGATAGAGATTCTGCTCTTCTTCTTGCAATTGAAGAGAGTGGAACAAAAGATGGAGGATATAAAAATAGAGAAAAACTAACAAATATTCTTGATGGATGGAGTGTAGAGAAAATAAAAAGGGCAGGAGCAGACGCTGTAAAACTTCTTCTTCATTATAGACCTGACTCTTCAAAAGAGATAAAAGAACGCCAGGAAAATATTGTAAAAATGGTTGGGGCTGAAGCAAAAAGATTAGATTTTCCATTTGTTTTAGAACCAATGAGTTTTCCATTTAAAGACGATGAAGTAGAAAATGAGGCAAATTTCATAAGAAGAAAACCTGAAATTGTTGTTAAAACTGTTGAGGAGTTTTCAAAAGAGGAGTATGGTGTTGATATTTTGAAACTTGAATTTCCAGTTGACCTAAAGTTTGTTGATGAGTTTTCATACGGAGCATTTGATGAAAAAGAGAGAGAAGCAGTTTTTACAATTGATGATGCTTATGAGTTTTGTGAATCAATAACACAAACATCAAGAGTTCCATGGGTTATACTATCTGCAGGAGTTGACATTGAGGAATTTCTTATTAATGTCGAAATTGCAAGCGAAAGTGGAGCGAGTGGTTTTCTTGCTGGAAGGGCTGTCTGGAAAGAATTTACAAAATTTTTCCCAAACATTTCTGATATGAATCTATGGCTTAAAACAACTGGGGTCGAAAGATATTATAAACTTGTTGATGCATCAGTAAGAGCAATGCCATATTTTGAACATCCCTTATTCCAGAGTTTAGCTAATTTAAGAATAGAAGATGAAGGAGAGGATTGGTATTTGAAATATAAAGAATTTAAAGGAGAAAAATCAAAAGCTAAAGAAAAAGGTAAAGAAGAGTATTAATTAAGACAATATTTTAAAACCAATATTCAAAAAAATAAAATTAGATATTTTTTAAGATATTTTATTTATCAATTCATTTAATTCATTTTCAATATATTTTTTAAGAAAAGGAAAATTATATAAATTTTCTGTTATAGGAATGACATCTAATACTGTCCCTATATCGTCTAAAATTATTAATGTGTTTAAAAAGTTAAAATTTCCATAATTAAACATAAATTCCCAGTTTCTATCAGGGATTAGTTTTATTTTATAATCCATATCAATAAGATATTTTTTAATTTTGTTCTCTTCTATTTTATTATTTTCTGGAAGCAATTTATCTCTGATTAAAAATTCATAAAGTATTGATGGTTTATATTTTTCATAAAACTCCATTGCCTTTTTATACCAATATTCATCCAAATTGTTTAGAATTATCAATTTATTTATATCAAAATTAATTTTATCAATAAAATCAATATAAGTTCTCATATTATCAAATTTTAAGTATCTATTATATGAATAAAATATCAAAGTAAAATTTCCTTCTAAATCATCAGGAATAATAAATTTTTCATTTATATCAATCAAAAATTCACTTTTTTTCAACTTTTTTGAAATTTCAGGTGTTTCTTCTATGAAAGAAATCTGATCGAATCTTTCTTCTGAAAAATTCCTTAATTCCTTTTCCAATCTTTCCCAAACAAAATAGGATATAAAATTAGTTGATTTATAAACAATAATTCTTTCGGGAGAAATTAAAAATAGAGAAGGGAAACCATTTTTGTAGATATTCAAATTTTTTAATATCTTCCCTTCTTTATCAATTGCGATCTTAACTCCATTGATATCTTGTATGTTTCTAATGTTTTCATCTAAAGCAATATATACAAACTGAATATTTCTATATTTTTCCATCCACTCCTTTATTAAAAATGATACAAAATTACAAGATGCGCAGTTTAGACTTGTTATTATTAGAAGAGTTTTTTTACCATTAAATTCAACTTTCTCACCATTAATAGTTTCTATTTCATTTAAAGGAAAAAAATCGCCTGGATTGATACTACTTAAAAAGTAGCTTTTCTCTTCCTCAAGAGTTTCCATAAATTTTTTCTTTTCTAAACCTCGTCTAAAGAGAAAATATAAAGAGAAAACTATAAGTACTACTATTATTAAAGGAATTAAAATTTTAATAAAATTTTTCTTCTTCATAAAGAAAGCCATCCATTAATTTATAATGTTTTTTGGCATGAGCGGCTATCTCCTCTGAGTGTGTTGCGAGAAATATAGTAACACCTGATATGTTTAATTCATCTATAATTTTTATAATCATTTCAGCATTTTCCCTATCAAGTTCACCTGTTGGTTCATCACATAGAAGAATTTTAGGATTATTTATTATAGCTCTTGCGACTGCAATCCTTTGTTTTTCACCACCAGAAAGTTGTGAAGGGTAATGTTTTTTTCTTTCTTTGATATTGAATCTTTCAAGAATCTCTTCTGCTCTTTTTTTTGCCTCTTTCTTTTTTATTCCAGAAATCTCAAGAGGAAGGGAGACATTTTCTAAAGCATTAAGATCTGTTATTAACTCAAACTCTTGAAAAACAAAACCTATATTTTTATTTCTAAATAGAGAAAGCTCGTCATCATTTAATTTGAATGGATTTATATCATCATAAATTATCTCTCCTTCAGTAGGAGTATCAAGAGTACCAATAAGATTTAAAAGAGTTGTTTTACCAGAGCCAGATCTTCCTTTTATTGAGATGTAATCCCCACTATTTATCGCGATGTTAATATTTCTTAACACCAAGACATTCACACTATTTTTATAAACTTTTTTGACTCTCCTTACTTCAATCATCTTCACCTCCTATAGATTTTTTAATTCCCTTGAGGGAAGAGCCTCTTTAATTCTTCTTGCTTCAGAAATAGAAAATATATATGAAAGAATAAAAGAAATTGCAATTATTAATATAATCCATAGCATAGTGTAGAGATTAAACAGTGTAAAAAAAGTTCCTTGAAGTAGTAGAAAAATTGATAAAACTATAAATGATAATCCTAATGCAAATAGAGAAAGTAAGATGTGATGAATAAAAAATATCTTAAAAACATAACTCTTAGAAGCTCCGAGGGCTCTTAATATAGCACTTTCTTTCCTTTTTAAAAGAGAGTATAAAAAAAGGTAATTTGAAAAAGAGATGAATCCCTCAAGAAGAGAAATAATAGATATAAGAATTTGAAAACTCAAAATAGTGTTATTAACTCTTTGAAGAGCATCAACTACAAAACCACCATAAAAAAATTGTAGATATTCATATTTATCGCTACCTATAATATTTTTTATAATAGATTTGACATTTTCTAAATCATTTTCTTTTACACCTTTTATTAATATTGTTGGAGAAATTTGAGGACCAAGAGAAGATTCTCCATCAAAAGAAATCAAATTGTATATAGTTCTATTAATTAAATAGCTTTCATTTCTTTCTATTATATTAGTAATTTTTGAGAATCCAAATGGAAGCTGTGCTATTCCAATATCATCAGAATTTTTTTCTATACCCATTAATTTTGCAGCTTCAATTCCTAATAAAATTACAGGTTCTTCTGTATAAGAATTATTTTTTTCGCTTACAGGTAATTCATAAATCTCTTTAAGTGATGAAGAACCAGTAACTATCCTTACCCATCCATTTGATATATCTTCTGGTTTTATCCATTCAACTTTTACTGAATCTAATGTTCCGACTTTATAACCTTCTTTAATCAGTGTGTTATTTATATTTAATAGATCATCTTCATTTAAAAGTCCCATAGGAATTCCTGGGTTATATTCTCTAATTCTTAAAACATCATTTCCAACAACTTTTATTACATTTTTATTTTCATAAATTATTTTATAACTATCGCATATAAAAAAGAATATTATTAAAAGAGTAAAAATAAAAGGAATAATTCCTATAAAATCTCTAATTCTTGATGTAAATTTATTTATAACACCTCCTCTATACTTTATGCCAAAAACTGGTTTTATATTTGATGCTTTCAATGAAGGATAAATTGAAAAGACAACTCCAATTAAAATCATTAGAATTAGAGAAATTGATAGTATATTAAAATTCAAAGATAAGTTAATTTCTTCAATTAAAGAGGGATATGGTATTAAAGGTTCTTTAAATCTTTGTAGATTGAAAAAAGAAAATATTTCACCACTTGTAATAATATTTAGAAGCCTTTGCATATAAGATTTGAGTATTAAAAAAATTACTATAGAAAAAAACCATGATAAGGTTGAAATTAAGATTCCATTTATTATATATTTAAAAAGAATTCTCCTTTTTGGTGTGCCAAGTGCTCTTCTTATAGAGATTTCCCTTGTTCTTGTCATTACTTCAATAAAAAGAGCAAAACCACTTACAAGAATGGAGCCTATTAGTAATAAAAATGTATATTTAAATAAAATTGATAAAATCTCCCTTCTGTTATTAAGACCGATATTGTGAGAAATATTTTGGATTGTAGAATATACTGTTAGTATTGTTTCGTTATTTTCTTTATAGTTAAATATCTTTTTAATTTTATTCTTTATTTCTTCTCCTTTTCCAAAATCTGTTACAATTATCAAATCGGTATAACCGATATCATTTATCTGAGTGAAGCTCTCTTTTTTTGGAAAATATATAGACATATTTGGATGGATATTCGGAGTAAGAGGACCACCACCAGACACAATAGATTGAGGTTCTTTTTCCTCAAGAACTCCGATAATCTCGCTATTAAAATAATTTAATTTTTTTCCTATTGGATTTTCATCTGGAAAAATTAATTCTTTAACTTTGCTTCCTATAATACATTTATCAACTCCATCATTTTTATTGAAATCTCTTCCTGATTTTATCTTTAATCCAAAATTCTCAATATCTCCTGAATTTATATAAAAAATCAAAAAATTGCCACTAAAATTACCTTGTTGAATAAAAATACTACTCCAAGATGGTGTCCAGACGGTTTTTACATTTTTTAGATTTTTAATCTTCTCTATCTCATCAGTTGTAAAAGGATTCTCTACTTTAAGAGATTTTCCTGTCTCTGGTGTTGATTTAGAGATATAAAAAGGAAATTCTCTAAAGGTTATTAATATTTGCATTGTTGTTTTTTGTTTTAAAGGAGAATATAAACCTAAATAATTTGAAAAATTTTTCTCTATCTCAACTTCACTTTCATAGATTACTCTATTTGTAAGATTAACATAAACCGTCTCTATTTCAGAATTTTCGCTATAACTATTCAAATAATTATGATAGGATTTTTTAATTCCAAAATAAAAGGTTAATAATGAAACCATAATAAAAGAAACAATAATTAAAATAATAAAAATAAAAAATATTCTATTATTAAATTTTAGTAATTTATGCTCTATGGACAATTTTGACTACAACCTCACACACATTGTTTTGAACAATAAATCTAACCATCATATGTAGGTTCATGATAATAATTTTCATGTGTAGCATACCATACTTTACAACCTGGATAATGACCCTGATATATACAATTTTCATAATCCCAACATACATAATATTAACAACCACATTGAGCAGTAATGAATGTTAATTTTGATAGAATAAAAATTAAAAGCAAATAAAAATAATTAATACTGAAAAATTTATCCTTTTTTTTCATTTTCATTGACCTCTTTTCTTTATTTTATTTTAAAAAATTCAATTAGTCAAGATATTTATTATTAAAAAAATTTAGAGTATAAATCATTATAAAATAAGTAACAAAATATTAATTAGGGTCAGGTCTTGCATTAACACATTTTATTATTTAATAAAGTAAATTTTTTATGCACCAAATTTTTTTAGTTTTCTTGAATGAGCAAGAAGTAAACT
>ERZ795050.3508-NODE-3508-length-15458-cov-13.506265_pt1 | contig 15458 bp, 13 predicted proteins | sample MGYA00375134_ERZ795050 | MGnify/ENA primary metagenome ERZ795050 (study PRJEB30179, sample SAMN05720221) | activated sludge metagenome | isolation source: Anaerobic digester | place: Japan | collected 2015-05-26 ... | reverse complement strand
TCCCCTTCGAGACCCCGCAGGGGCCCTTCGTGGTCGACATCTGCATCGGCGGCGTTTCCGGGGGGCAGTAGGCGGGGCAGAAGGTGAGAGGGTGAGAAGGTAAGACAAGGAGAGAACGGAAAAGGAAAGGATCGGGGCCATCCCCGATCCTTTTTTCTTACCCTCTTACCCTCACACCTTCTTCCCTTCTGTATTTCAGCGCGTGACCTGGTACTTCCGCACGACCTCCCGGAAGGCGGCGAGCTGCTGCTCGCCCATCACGAAGGTGTAGCGGTTGCCGCCCTTGAACGTCACCGTGATCGAGCCCGATTTCGCCAGCTTCGCGATCTTGTCCTCCTCGGCGATCTCGTTGTCGGACCACTCGGTCACCCCGCCGGCATCGATCATGGACTGCTTCTGCGGGTAGATCGTCTCGATCGTCAGTCTCGTGCCGTTCTGGCCCTGAAGGGTGACGGACTCGTAGGAGAGGTACTCCGGGGCCTGGTACTTCGTTCTCACCTTGAAGAACTTCTTGCCCGTGTAGCGCTGGATGAAGTAGAGCTCCACGGTGAACTTCCGGTCCTCCCCGACGCTCTGCGTGAGCGCGCGGGTCGAGCGGTACACCTTCCACGACTTGATGGGGTCGTCCTCGATGAGGATGTGCCGGCTGATCTCGCGCTGGGCCTCGAGCTCCCCCTCGAGTTCCTGCCGCAGCTCCTCGCGCAGGGCCAGGAGCTTTTCGTCGAGGTCCTTCGTCAGGAAGGCAGACTTCATCTCCCGGTCGATCAGCTCGATCCTGGCCCTGAGGTCCCGCGTCGACTCGACGGACTTCACGATCTTCTGGAAGTTGTGCAGGGCGAGATTGCGGATCTCGGAGATTTTCTCGCCGGCCTCGGCGGCATGCGTGCTGGTCGGGAAGCGGTCGACGAGGGTCTGGAATTTCTCCAGGGCCTCGCCGTAACGCTTCTCTTCGTACAGGCTCATGCCGGTCTTGTAATAGAAGTCCGACAGGTTCTTGAGCTGTTTCAGCTCCTCGGCGAGGGTCTCGCTCTGCTGGCGCGCGAGCAGCAGCTCCTTGTTGAGCCGGTCGTTTTCAATCTGCAAGTCCTCGAATTTCTTGTAAGAAACGCAACCCGGCACCAGCAGTGCGCAGGTGAGAAGGAGGATCACTCGATACATAAGGGCTCCATGAAACCATTGGAAACCATCCACAAGAAGGATTAACAGTGCAACAAACGTTATAATGGGTGCATCATAACGACATTGAAGGCGAATATCAATGGGTTTCAGGGCCGGATTTGTCCCGCGGGGCGTGCACTCCGGCATGTCGGGGCTCTCACGGGCCCCGGGCCGGTGATGGAAAGGATTGTGAAAATCCAAAAAGATTGATAGGTTAACAGACCAAGAACGTGCCGCCCGGCCCCGGGCTGCATATCCCATGGCGAAGTTCGCGGAAGACGCCGAAAAAAATTTCAAGGAGGACAGGATGTCGAAGACGAAGAAAAACCTCGAGGACGCCTTTGCAGGCGAGTCGCAGGCCAACCGCAAGTATCTCGCCTTCGCGAAGAAGGCCGAGGCGGAGGGATTCAAGCAGGCCGCAAAACTGTTCAGGGCCGCCGCAGAGGCGGAAACGGTGCACGCCCATGCCCATCTGCGCGAACTGGGCGGGATCCGGTCCACGAGGGAGAACCTCGAGGAGGCCATCAACGGCGAGTCCTACGAGTTTCAGAAGATGTACCCCGGGATGATCGCCGATGCGAAGGCCGAGGGCGCGTCGGGCGCCCTGCGGAGCTTCGAGTTCGCCAACGCCGTCGAGAAGATCCATGCGGGGCTCTACCGAAAGATGCTCGAAAACCTGGGCAAGACGCCCGATACCGACTACTGGGTCTGCCAGGTCTGCGGGATGACCGTGGAAGGCGAGGCGCCGGACGAGTGCCCCGTGTGCCGGGCGAAGAAGCAGATGTTCAAGAAGATCGACTGAAAACAGGCGACAGGCATCAGTCCGGAGAAGGGCGGCCGCCCAGGCCGCCCTTGCCGTTTCCGCCTCGCATTTCCGCACCCTTCCTTTTCACCCGTACCGTGCTTATGTTGACCCTGGATGGGCTGCCGGATTTTGGGCTTGACTTGGCAGAACCGTTGTGAAAAAAGGCCTTCGAAACATGCCGCCATTGCCGAGGAGAGCAGGATGGGCAACAGAAACACCTCCACCATCGATCAGAAGCGAACCCTGCTGGGCGTCTGGTTCCAGGCGGCCCGGCCCTTTTCCCTGACGGCGTCCGTCCTGCCCGTGGTCATCGGCGCCGTGCTGGCCGCCTCCGCCGAGGGACCGGTCGACTGGCCCCTCTTTCCCCTGATCGTCGCCTGTTCGCTGCTGTTCCACGTCGGGACGAACATGGTGAGCGACTATTTCGATTACCGCCGCGGCGTCGACCGGGACGAGACCTTCGGCTCCAGCCGGGTCCTCGTCGAGGGTCTCCTCACCCCGAGGCAGCTCCTTGCGGCGGGCATCCTCCTGTTTGCCGTGGGCTTTTCCCTCGGCCTGCTGCTGGTCGCGGTGCGGGGCTGGCCCATCTTCATCCTGGGCGTCATCGGGCTCCTCGGGGGCTGGTTCTACACGGGCGGCCCCGTCGCCTACAAGTACGTGGCCCTGGGCGACATCCTGGTCTTCGTCCTCATGGGCCCCCTGATGGTCATCGGGTCCTATTTCGCCCTGACGGGCGGCTTCAGCCTGACGGTGTTCTACGCGTCGCTTCCCGTGGGCTGCCTCGTTGCGGCCATCCTCCACGCCAACAACCTTCGGGATATTCCCCATGACGCCAAGGCGAACATCCGGACCATGGCCATGGTGCTCGGCGTGACCGCCGCCAAGGCCGTCTACGCGGGCCTCGTGGCAGGGGCCTACCTTGTCGTGATCGTCATGGTGATGGCAAGGCTCGTCACCCCGCTGGCCCTCACCGTGCTGCTCACCCTGCCCCTGGCGGTGCGGAACGTGAAGGCCGTGCTGGCGAGCGTCCCGGGCAAGCCCGAGTCCATCGCCACGGGCGACGTCATGTCCGCCCAGCTGCACCTGGCCTTCTGCGCGCTGTTCGGGCTTTCGATTTTCGCCGGGACCTTCCTGGGATGACCTCCGTCGTCTGGCTCTGCGCCCTGGCCGCGTTCTTCTGGTTCGTCATGTTCTCGCCGTGGACGGCCCCGCGGCTGAATTTCTGGCTCGTCATGGCCGCGGCGACGGCCGTCCTGTCCGCGGCGGGTCTCCTGCTCCAGAGAGGGAGGCTCCGCGAGATCTATGCGTTCAGGCCCTCCCACGTGCTCATCGGGCTTGCGTCGGCCCTGATCCTCTATGCCGTCTTCTGGGTCGGCAATCTCGTCTCGACGCAGATCTTCCAGTTCGCAAGGCCCGAGATCGCGGGCATCTACAGCACCCGGGCGCAGGCCTCCCCGCTCGTCGTCGGGCTTCTGCTTCTTCTCTGGGTGGGGCCCGCCGAGGAGATCTTCTGGCGGGGGTTCGTGCAGGAGCGGCTCTACGCGAGGTACGGGACGACGGGCGGCTACCTGGTCGCCTCCCTGGTCTACGCGGCCATCCACGTCTTCGCGTTCAACTTCATGCTCTTCATGGCTTCCCTCATCTGCGGGCTGTTCTGGGGGGCCATGTACCTCAAGTACCGGTCGGTCTGGCCGGGACTCGTCTCCCATGCGGTCTGGGACGTGCTGATCTTCGTGGTGATACCGGTGCAGTAAGCCTGAGGACGTTGTCCGCGAAGGCAAGAAGGCACCCGAATCCAGCGATAAGAAGCTGCAACAACGTTAGAACGTGTCATCGCGAGCCACGGACCCCGTCTGAAGACGGGTTATCGATGAAAGAAACAGCGTCGATCCGTCATTGCGAGGAGGCCCGCAGGCCGACGCGGCAATCCCTTGAATTTATAGAGATTGCTTCGCTTCGCTCGCAATGACCAAAGGTGAGAAAGAGAGGGATCGGGAATCGCATGCCCGGTCCTTTTTTTTCCCGGCCCTCTTACCCTCTTATCTTCTCGCCCTCTTGCCGATAGCGCAGGCTCAGCGCGAGCAGCAGGCCGATGACGGGCAGGGCCATGACGGCCTGCAGGGCCGCGGGGACGCCGAAGTGATCGGCGACCACGCCCAGCAGCGTCACGCAGATCCCCCCGGTGCCGATGGCAAACCCCGCCATGAGACCCGACGCGACCCCCAGGCCCTGCGGGATGAGGTGCTGGGCCATGACGATGGTCACCGAGAACGTGGAGATGAGGATCATGCCCAGAAGGCCGAGGACCGCGAAGAGCAGAACCCCTTCCGTGACGAAGAACAGGGGCATGAGCAGCGACGACAGCAGCATGGAGAGCACGAGGTAGCGCTTGTGTCCCCAGCGGTCGGCCAGCGGCGCCCCCGCCAGCGTCCCGATCGCCCCGCCGGTGAGAAACGTCGTGACGAGGGTCCCGGCCTGCAGGATGTCGCCTTTCAGGTGGTCGATGAAGTAAAAGGGGATGTAGGTCAGCAGGCCGACCTGGATCCACGACCGCATCACGACGACGCCGATGAGCACGCAGAGAGACAGCCACCGCGCCGCGCCCGGCGCGTCCTGCTTTGCGGCCGCGGCGGCGTGGGCCCCGGAACGGGGAATGACGATCATGTGCCAGGACAGCAGGATCGTCACGGCAAAGAGCACCGCGGGCGCGGCGAGCACGGGGAGGCTCTCGAAGCCCCAGGTCCGGACGACGAAGAGCGCCAGCAGCGGGCCGATCGCGAAGCCCAGGTTGCCCCCGACGGAGAAGATGGACATCCCGGTGACTCTCCTCTCGCCCGTGAAGAAGTGGGCCGTCCGAAACCCCTCGGGGTGGTACGAGGCGATCCCCAGGCCGCTCAGGACGACGAGCGGCAGCACGAGGGCGAAGCTCGACGGCAGCGCGAGCATCGAGAAGCCCGCCCCCGCGCAGAGACAGCCCAGCGGCAGCAGCAGGGGCTTTTCCCTGCGGTCCGAGAGGTAGCCGAACAGGGGCTGGATGATGGAGGACGTGAGCGTGCCCACCAGGAGGATCGTTCCCGTGGCCGTGTAGGACAGCAGGAGCTTTGCCTTGAGAAAGGGCAGGATGACGGGCAGCGCCCCCTGGTAGAGGTCCGTCACGAGGTGACCCGAGGAGAGAAGAAGCAGGACTTTGAGGTTGAACTTGTTCGACGACAAACGGCTGGATTCCCCTTATCCCTGTGCCCGATATCCCTGGCCGCGATGCTCTCACACCGGACGCGGCAAGTCAAGCCGCGGCAATCCCCCTCGTGGCATGGAATTTGCTCGATATCAGTGCGGCCCGGTCCGTGCGTGCAGTCCCGGGACGGAACGAACAACACAGCCTCGTGAGGATGCGATGGAGAGTAAAACCAGGCCCGGCGGCGAGAAGACCCTGGGACAGATCCTCGTCGACAAGGGCATCATCAGCCGGGAGCAGCTGGATCGCGCCCTGCAGATCAAGGCCGAGCAGCCGAAGAAGTACCTGGGCGAGATCCTGTTCGAGATGGGGGTTTCGCAGGAAAAGATCAACCGGGCCCTCTACTACTCCAACAAGCGCAAGACGATCGGCGAGATCCTCGTGGACCAGAAGCTGATCACCCCCGAGCAGCTCGAGGAGGCCCTCTCGAAGCAGAAAAAGATCAAGGAAAAGTGGGGCCACACGAGGCCCCTGGGGCTGCTGCTCATCGAGCTGGGCTACATCAACAGCCGCGGGTACCTGACGGCCCTGTCGAAGCACTTCAACATGCCCATCCTGTCCATGAAGGACTACCAGCCCAACCCCCAGCTCCAGAAGGTCATCGGCGAACGCTACGCGATGGAGCGCAAGATCATCGTGCTGGAGAACAGCGCGAAGACGATCAAGCTCGTCCTGGCCGACCCTTCGACCCAGGTCATCGAGGAGCTCCAGAAGGCCATCCCGCCGGGCAAGGCAATGGAATTCTACCTCGCGGGCTACGGCGAGATCGATGAGAGCCTGCGCCGCGTGGCCGACCCCTTCAGCTTCACGCAGTACCGATAAAACAGGCAACGGGCTTCAGGCACCGGGAAAGAAAATCCCCCTTTTCAAGCGGGGAAAGAGGGGGATGTCTTCACCGGTCGCCTCTTTCACGCGCCTGCTGTCGGGGGGCCGCCGCCGTATTTCGCCGCCCGCTCCCTGATCTTCGCCAGCCATTTCTCGCGGTAGAGGTAGGCGACAAACAGGCAGCAGCCCGTGAAGGCGAGCAGGCCGGCCAGGGGCAAGAACTGGTTGTTTCGGGCGCAGCTCCCGAAGGCGGAGAGCATGATGGTTCCCAGGAGGCGGCCCGCGGTGGAGATGACGAGAAAGGTGGCGGCCCGCATGTGCGACAGGCCGAGGATGTAGCAGAGGTAGTCCTTCGGAAACCCCGGGATCAGAAAGAGAAAGAAGGCGATGAAGACCCCCTTGTGCTCCAGGACGTAGTCGTACTTGCGCAGGGTCTCCGGCTTGACGACCCTTTCCACCAGGGGCAGGCCGAAGATGCGGGCCAGCAGGAAGGCCAGCCAGGAGCCGATCGTCAGCCCGATCGTCGAGTAGACGGTCCCCAGGAAGGGGCCGTACAGGTATCCCCCGATGAAGCCGCTCACTTCCCCGGGGATCGGTGCGAAGATGACCTGCAGGATCTGCAGGGAGATGAAGATGATCTCGTCGTACGGGTCGAAGGAGGTGATCCGCCTCGCCGCTTCTTCCCGGTCGGAAAAGAACACGTGCAGGTCGAAATGGAGAAACAGGTACGCCCCGACGGAGAAAAAGGCGACGAGGGCCAGGGCGCTGAGAAGGTAGTGTCGTTTCATGGGTTCAGGGCATCGCGCAGACGGGGCTGCGATCCGTCACGCGAGCGATTCTTCTTACCAGAGAACGGCGGTGAACTCAAACGGGAATCGCCGATGTACCGGCGGCCCCGCATGGGCGGGTGCTCCCTTTCGATGCAGGGGGCTGATGGAAGAAGGAAGTGGTGACCGGAGGGGCGACCGCCGGGAAGGGGCTCCGGTTCCGCCTGCCCGCCGCCCGGGCTTCAGGCCGACCCGACCGTGTCGGCGAGGCCCGTCGAGGACTTGAGCCGCTGCAGCTCGCCCCGGACCCGCGTCAGCTCGTCGCTCGTCTCCTTGAGGCGCCGGGCGAGGACTTCGGCCATGACCATGTAGTAGATGGCCGCGAAGGCCACCCGGTCCTCTTTCCGGAGGTTTTCCATGGCCGCCACGTCCGTGACGAGGCAGACCGTCTCGTCGATTGCCGTCACCGACGAGGTCCGGGTGGAGACGGACAGGAGCCGCATCTCGCCGAAGACGTCGCCCGTCCGCGCGAGGACCTTGATCTCGACGCCGTGGCGGGTGACCCGGACCTTTCCCGAGACGATGAAATAGATCCGCTGGTCCGGCTCCTCCTCCCGGGAGATTGTCTCGCCGGGGGCGTATTTCAGGATCCGGCTGCAGCTGAGGATCTTGCGGAGGTCCTTCTTTTCGAAGGCCTGGAGCTTCGGGATCTTCCGGAGCGCCTGGATGATCTCGCCGTTTCCCTGGAGGACCTGCATGCCCTGTCCCGCCCTTGCCGGAATGATCCCCTGACGGGCCGTCATTCCAATGGAAATATGAACCGGGAAATGTGAACCGGACTCCCTGAATCCATGAAAGAATCGTGCCAAGCTTCGCAACGTCCATCTTTCCGCGGGTCCCGGTGCCCCGTTTGTTTCATTGACTTCCGCACCCGCATCGTCTACTTTTGAAAAACTTTCGACAGAGGGGGCCCTGCAGTCGCTCACGCTCCCCTTGTTTGCCCCCCGTCGAAGGAGGGGGAACGGTTGAAACGCCTCCCGCCAAGGGAAGGCACGTGCGGGCCGTTTCCCGGGAGTCTCTATGCGAGTGGGCGTCATCCACACGGCGTCATCCCCCTGCGGGTGTGCAGCGGCCATCTCCCGGGGACTGGCATCCCTCGGCCACGACGAACTCATCGTCGACTCGGAGCAGATCGAGTTCCGCGTCGCCGACCTGGCCGCGCACTGCGACCTCGTCATCGATCACACGGACACCTACCTCGGGCACGGCCGCCTGCGCCCCCTCGTGCGCTCCCTTCTCGAGTCCCACGGCATCGTCCTCGCCGGCTCCGATGCGAGGGCCTGCGCGCTGGCCGACGACAAGGCCGCAGCGAAGGCGCGCCTCGGGGCCGCCGGCATCCCCGTTGCGCCGGGCGTGGTTTGCGCCTCGGCGGGCGACCCGATCCCGTCCTGGCTCCGCCCGCCTTACATCCTCAAGCCCTCCGCCGAGCACATGAGCCGAGGCCTCGTGGTCGCCCGCAGCGAGACCGAGGCCCGCGGCCGCCTGGGGGAGCTGCTGTCGCGCCACGGCAGGCCCATCCTCGTGGAGATGTTCATCCCGGGCCGGGAGCTGGCCGTCTCCGTCGTGGACGGGGAGGTGCTGCCCCCCCTGGAGTGGGTGATGGAAGGCGGGGAAACGGGCGTCCTGACGGAGGCCTTCAAGCTCCGGGACGTCCGGCCGGATCGGCGCGACGCGGTGAGGGCCGGGCTTACGCCGGAGGAGTCGCGGGCGCTGGCCGACCTTTGCCTCGCCGCCTTCCGGGCGCTGGGGCTCAGGGACTACGGCCGCTTCGACGTGCGCCGCTCGCCGGGGGGGACCTTCTTCTTCACGGAGGCCAACGTCACGCCGAGCATGGAGCCCGAGGAGGCGCTGGCCCTCTCGGCCCGCTGGGCGGGCATGGATTTCCCGGCCCTGCTCGACCGGATCCTCTCCGCGGCCCTCAGGCGCAGGCCTTCGGCGGCAGGGAAGGCGGCCGAGATGACCGTCGGCCTGCCGGCCGGGCCGGTCAGGCTCCGGCTGCCGGCGGGCGTGCACGTGCCGCCGCCCTCCACGGTGGAACTCGCCCGCCTGCTCGATGTCCGGCCCGGCGAGAGGGTTCTCGACCTGGGGTGCGGCAGCGGGCTTCTTTCCCTCGCGGCGGCCGGGCAGGGCGCGGGGCAGGTCGTGGCCGTCGACATCGATCCCCGGGCGCTCGACGCGACGGTCGAAAACGCGCGCCTCAACGGGTTTCCGGATCACATCGAGACGCGCGCCGGCTCCTGGTACGAGGCCCTCGCGGAGGGCGAGCGCTTCGACGCGATCATCGCCACACCTCCCCAGACCCCCGGCCGCAGGCCCTTCGGGCCCCGCTACGGGGGGCCAGACGGGACCCGGCACCTCAATGCCGTCATCGACGGCGCCCCCGGCCGGCTCGACCCGGAACGCGGCCGGCTCTGGCTGGCGGTCATCTCGATCGCGAACGTCCCCGCGGTGACGGCGCGGCTCCGGGAGCGCTTCACGGGGGTCGAGGTCGCCGGCGAAACGGAGCGGCCCTTCACGGCCCGCGAATACGACGCGATGGACGAGGGGCTCTTCGACCACCTCGAGTCCCTTCGCCGCCGCGGCGTTGCGCAGTTCCACGAGGTCTTCGGCGGCGAGTACGTCTTTCGCAACCTCTTCATCCGCGCCTCGGGGGTGAAGGCCCCATGAAGCGGCTCATCGTCAACGCCGACGACCTGGGCGCCGACGAGGCGCGCAACGAGGGGATCTTCGAGGCGATGCGGGCGGGGGTCGTCACGAGCGCGACCATCCTGCCCAACGGGCCCGCCCTGGGGCACGCCCTGGCGGGGATCCGGTCGGGCGGCTTCGCCCGTGTCTCCTTCGGGGTCCACCTGAATCTCACCGAGGGCCGGCCGCTCTCGGACGGTCTTGCGCCCCTCACGGGCCCCGGCGGGGGCTTCCTCGGGAAGGCCGCGGCGCACCGCCTGCTGATGCGGACGGGGGATGAAGCCCTCGAAAAGGCCGTCGCGGCGGAGACCGCCCGGCAGATCGCCCGGCTCGTCGATGCCGGGATCGCCGTCACCCACCTCGACGGCCACCAGCACGTCCATGTCTTCCCCGCGGCCCTGCGCACCGTCGCGGAAACCGCCAGGGGCCTCGGCATCCGGCGGATGCGGATCCCGGAGGAGACATTCCCGCCCGGGGACGACGCCCCGGCCGATCTGCTGGAAGAGGCACGCCGGTTCTCCGAACTGGGGCGCGAGGCCCGAACGTGTTTTGCCGGGGCGGGGATCGTGTCGGCGGATCATTTCCGGGGGCTCGCGCTCAAGGGCCGCCTCGATGCGGAGAGGCTGCTGGCGCTCCTCGAGATGCTCCCCGACGGCACGACGGAGCTGATGGTCCACCCGGGCCGCGTGCCGGAGAGGGACCCCTTCTCGGCGTTCTCCTCGGCGGACCGCGAGCGGGAGCTGGAGGCCCTGCTGGATCGTCGCTTCCGGCTTGCCCTCGAGAAGCGCGGGGTCCTGTTGGTTTCCTACCGGGAGGTTGCCCCGTGAACCCGTTCAAGCTCCTCATCCTCACGCCGACGGCCCTGCCCGACGTCACGGGCAACGCCATGACGGCCGAACGGTGGCGGCGCACGCTCGTCGGCATGGGTCTGGACATCCGGGTCTGCGCGACGGGCGGCTGCGGGCCCGGGGAGCTGCTGCACATCATCGGGCGGTTCGACCCCGGCGTCCTCCACGTCCACAACGCCTACCGTGCGGGGGGGCTCCTTCTCGACCCCGCCCTGGCGGATTCCCTGTCGCGCCTTCCTCTCGTCGTTTCCCCCTCGGGCACCGACATGAACATCGAATCGCGCGTGGAGGAACGGAGGGAGGTCGTCAGACAGGCCCTGCACAGGGCGGACGCGATCGTCGTCCAGAGCGAAGAGGGCAGGCAGAGGCTCGCCGAGGTTATTCCGGGTCGGATGGACCGGGTCTGTTACGTCCCCAAGTCTTTCGTCTGGCTGGGCGAAGAGAGAACGGACCTGAGGGGCGCCTGCAACCTGAGCCCCGAAGACGTGGTGTTCTTCATGCCCGCGGGGATCCGGCCGGTGAAGGGGAACCTGGAATGCCTGCTCGCACTCGAGAAGGCCCACGGCCTGCGGCCGCAGCTGCGCGCCGTCTTTGCCGGGCCCCCGCTCGATCGGGCCTACGCGGAACGTTTTCGCCGGGAGGCGGAGCGGCTGCGCGCCTTTGCGCGATGGGTCCCGGCCATCGAGCCGGCGGCCATGCGATCGGCCTACGAATCGGCGGATGTGGTCGTCAACGGATCCCTGTCGGAAGGGCTCTCCAATGTCCTGCTGGAGGCCAAGGCGGCCGGGAAGCCCCTGCTTGCCTCGGACATCCCCGGCAACCGCTGGCCCGTCCTGGGAGATCCGGGCGATGCGCCCATGGGTCTTCTCTTCGACCCGTCGGACCCTGCGGATTTTGTCGCCAAGGCGCTTCGGCTGATCGACGACCCTGCACGCAGGCGCACCCTCGGCGAGGCCGGCGCCGCCTACGCTCGGCGCATGCCCGGGCCCGGCGACGAGGCCCGGGCGCTCGTGGCCGCCTACGAGGCGGCGATGGGGCATGCGCGAGGGCAAAGGGCCGGGGGCAGAGAATAGAGGGACGCCGGGCTCCGGGGCGCTCATCCCGGGTCTTTCTTCGCCGGCGGCTCGTGCCACTTCTCCTTCGGCACCCAGACCTTCCCGGGCGGATCGGCCACGTAGTGGGGCGACATGATCTGGACGCCGTACTCGTTGAAGACGTCCTGGATGTTGCGGTGCAGCGCGTCGAGCACGGCGATCCGCCTGGGCGGCTCGGCGATCCGGGCCCCGAGCATGTACTCCACGTAGAAGTCGGACAGCGATCTCTGCAGGACGCGGGGCGGCGGGTCCTGCAGGAGGCCCTCCGTGCGACCCGCCGCCTCGATGAGCATGGCGTGCACCTGCCGCCAGGGCGTGTTGTAGCCGATCGTCACCGTCGTGGTCAGGATGACGCCGCCCGTTTCCTCCTCGCGCGAGTAGTTCTTCGTCGTCGTCCCGACGATGACGGCATTCGGGAGGCTCACGATCTCGCCTTTCGGGGTGCGGATCCGCGTGGAGAACATCCCCAGCGTCGCCACGACGCCCTCCGTCTCCCCGATCTGCACGTAGTCCCCCACGCGCAGGGCCCGCGCGTACATGAGCATGAGGCCGCTGACGGCCTGGTTGACCGTGCCCGCCGAGCCGATGGAGAGCAGCAGCCCCACGAAGACGCTGACCCCCTTGAAGGCATCGCTGTCGCTTCCCGGCAGGTACGGGTACATCATGACGAGGGCGAAGAGCCAGAGGATCACCGTGACGATCCTGCGGGTGGGCTGGGCCGTCTCGGCGTAGAGTCCGGGGACGCGGACCCGGCCGCTCTCGACGGAATCGAAGAAGAGCCGCGCGATGCGGACGACGAACCGGGTGAAAAAGAAGATGGCGGCCACGATGACCAGGCCCGGGATGAAGGACGCGATCGCCAGGAAAAAGCCCTTGATCCCCGACAGCAGATAGCCGTGCAGCTGCTCCCCCCAGGGCCGGGTATAGGGAAACTGGACGAAGGCGAACTCGAGCCACAGGTACAGGGAAAACAGGGCGAGGGCCAGCGCGGCCAGACCGACGAGGGCCCGCAGGAAAAGAAGGATCCCCTCGATGTGATGGGTGAACCCCCCGATGGAGAGCGCCTTGAGCCGGGGTCCCACCACCTCGACGAGGTGACTGAAGAGCCAGCGGCGGGTCCTGCGGATCCCGGCGAGGAAGAGAAGCAGGGCGACCGTCGCCGCGGCCGTGTAGCCGGCGCCCCGGACGAAGGTCTCGGCCCTGCGGGTCTCCTCGATCTCCCCGAGGGCCGTCGTGAGGTTTCGGGCGGCCCCGGCGGCCACCTCCTCCAGCGTTTCGCCGGCGAGCGTGTTGAGGTCGCCCGGGGCGATGACGAACATCCCCTGGTCGCCGACCTGGATCAGGATCCCTTCCGAAATCGGCTTCGTCGACACGGCGCCCCACGTGCCCCGCTCGATGACGGCGTTCAACCGCTGTTCGATCGCCTCGACCCGCTGCCGCGGCGAGTAGCCGACAATGGATCCCCGCAGGGTGACGATCGGGCGGTTGTGGACCTTGAGGGTTGCCGGGGCAGGCGTGGGGGGCGTTTCCTTCGCGGCGGCCGGGTCCTTGCCCCCGGGGTTGACCTTCGCGGCGGGAGCATCCGCCGCAAGGACGGTCGCCGGCCACAGGATGGCCGAAAGGATGAAAGGCAGGAGCAGGCGTTTCATCGGAGACCTCATCGACTCAGGGCATCGGGTATCGGGAAGACAGACGATCGCCTCTATGGCAATCCTATCCCTCCAGCCCGTCTTCAGCCCTTCTTGATCTGGTCGGCCACGGCCTGGGTGGCCCTGGCGACGGCCTCGGGGTCGCCCAGGTAGTAGCTTCTCATGGGGGTGAGGTCGTCGTTGAGCTCGTAGACGAGGGGGATCCCCGTGGGGATGTTCAGGCCGACGATCTCGTCGTCCGGGACGCGGTCGAGGTACTTCACCAGGGCCCTGAGGCTGTTGCCGTGGGCGGCGATGACGACGCGCCGGCCCGAGCGGACCGCGGGGGCGATCGTCTCGTGCCAGTACGGCAGGAACCGCTCCACCGTGTCCTTGAGGCACTCCGTGAGGGGGATCTCCTCTGGCCGCAGGCCCGCGTAGCGGGGGTCACGGCCGTTCCAGCGGGGATCGTCCGGGGTGAGGGCGGGCGGCCGGATGTCGTAGCTGCGGCGCCAGATCTGGACCTGCTTCTCGCCGTGCCGATCGGCCGTCTCCTTCTTGTTGAGCCCCTGCAGCGCCCCGTAGTGGCGCTCGTTGAGCCGCCAGCTGTTGTGGACGGGGATCCACATGAGGTCCATCTCCTCGAGGACGATCCAGAGGGTCTTGATGGCCCGCTTGAGCACGGACGTGAAGGCGACGTCGAAGCGGTAGCCTTCCTTTGCAAGGATACGGCCGCCCTGGCGGGCCTCCTCGAGGCCCTTCTCGGAGAGCCCCACGTCCGTCCACCCCGTGAAGCGGTTCTCCTGGTTCCAGGTGCTCTCGCCGTGGCGGATCAGAACGAGCTTCTTCATGGGTCGGTCCTTTCGAAGGGAGGGTGAGCGCGCCGGCGGGTTCGACGGAAGACCTGCCGCCTGCGGCTCTCTGAACGGGATCTATACCCCTTTTGCGCTCCGCAGGTCAACGATTTCCATCCGGTGATTCGCCTCGGGGTGCTTCGAGGAGGGGCCTTCCGTGAGCACCGCCAGCTCTCCTGCAACCCCGTTGTCGGCAAGCCACCGCGCGATGTAGCCCTTCCAGTCCTCGGGGTGTTCCGGCTCGAAGACGGCGTGAACGCCCCAGGTGAACTGCAGGCGCTGGCAGGTGGCCTCGACGGCGCTCACGGCGACGATCCACACGGGCAGCCGGAAGCGGGCGATGATCCGGGCCGTGGCGCCGCTGCGCGTCGGGACGAAGACGGCGGCCGGCGTCACGCGGTCCACCGTGGTCCGGACGCTCGTCGAGATGAGGTCGGTGAGCCGCACCCGGTCCTCGCGCCGCTGGGTGCGGAGCAGGTCGGCGGCCACGCCGGGCAGGGCCGGCTCCGTGACGGCGGCGATCCGCGCCAGCATGGCCGTCGCCTCCACCGGGTAGCGGCCGATGGCCGACTCGCCCGAGAGCATGACGCAGTCCGTCCCGTCGAGGATGGCGTTGGCCGCGTCGGTGGCCTCGGCCCGCGTGGGCCTGCGGCCGGCCGTCATGGACTCGAGCATCTGCGTGGCCGTGATCACGGGCTTGCCGGCGAGGTTCGCCTTCGCCATGAGCCGCTTCTGGACCAGGGCGATCTGCTCGATGGGGATCTCGACGCCCAGGTCCCCCCGGGCGATCATGAGGCCGTCGGCCGCCTCGAGAAGGGCGTCGATGCCGTCGAGGGCCCGGGCACGCTCGATCTTGGCGATCACGAGCGGGTGATAGGCCATGGCATGGGCCGCCTCGCGCACCGCAGCGATGTCGGAGGCCCGCTCGACGAAGGACTGGCTCACGGCGTCGAGCCCCTCGCCGGCCGCGAATCGCAGCCACCGGCGGTCCTCGTCGGTGAAGGCGCTGATCCCGAGGTCGATGCCCGGCAGGTTGAGGCCCACGCGGGAGCGGATCTCGCCGCCCACGGCGACCCGGCACCGGACGTCCGTCCCGCTCACCTCCTGCACCTCCAGCTGGACGATCCCGTCGTTGAGAAAGAGGGTGTCGCCCCGCTTCACCACGTCGGGCAGGCGGGAAAAGGAGGTGGAGGCCCCCGTGTCGTCCCCGGTCGTCTCCTGCGTCGTCAGGGTGAAGGGCTCGCCCGCATGGAGCTCGACGGGCTCGCGCTCGAGCCTCCCGATGCGGATCTTCGGGCCCGGCAGGTCCCCGAGTATGGCCACGCGGCGCCCGGCCGCCCGCGCGGCGGCGCGGACGTTTCCGATGACCCGGCGGTGACGCTCGTAGTCCCCGTGGGAGAAATTGAGCCGGGCGACGTCCATCCCGGCGCGGATCATCCTCTCGAGCGTTTCCGGGGACTCCGAGGCGGGGCCGATCGTGCAGATGATCTTCGTCTTGT
>ERZ795050.3504-NODE-3504-length-15473-cov-9.098781_pt1 | contig 15473 bp, 6 predicted proteins | sample MGYA00375134_ERZ795050 | MGnify/ENA primary metagenome ERZ795050 (study PRJEB30179, sample SAMN05720221) | activated sludge metagenome | isolation source: Anaerobic digester | place: Japan | collected 2015-05-26 ... | reverse complement strand
GAAAAATTAATACTATTTTTTGCCCCGTTGACTCTTTTTTCCTTAAAAAATTGCCAACTCAAGTAATCAAAAAAGATTTAATGCAAAAACTGACAAAAGCTTCAGTTGCGACGGGAGAATCAATGGGGTCTATTGTCTCAGTCCTGCTGAGAAAGTACGCCATTGATAATGAGAGACGTTCCATGCAATGGTCACGGGTAAGGTGCCAGGGACGAAATAACGGGCAGGCATGGCACCGTCTTCACCTGGTTCTCAATCCGGATGAATATGAATTTTTTCTTGATATGCGGAAGGTGTTTATGAAGTCGGTTTCATCCTGTGTTGGTGAAGCGATTATCAGGTATCTTGATGAGATGATATACAAAATAAAGAATAATGCCGATAACTATCGATATAAAAATTATTCATTTTGCCGTGTTAAACTTGATGGTGTGATCTGCTGGATACTATCATGGGGGGTTCCAAGAAAACCATTGACTCAACTGCGATTAGAATAATAGACTTCGACTATTTTGTTTCATCCGTTGAAGGTTGTTTGTTTTCCTGAACGGCTGAATCTTTTTTTTCCAGTTCGGACTCCTGCTGGGCTAAACGTTTCTTTTCTTCTTTCTCAACGCGCCACAGGTACATACGCTCGGCGGTGCTACCGGTCATCTGCTGGGCAAGCTCCTCGATGATTTCATTTACCTGGAGGAGCTTCACGCGGGTATCTTCATCGAAAAACTGTATGTAGTCGGTTTTAAGCTCGAAAACAAGCTGTCCAACCTGCATGATTTTAAATGAAAGCTCGGCGGACAGCTTCATTTCCATCTTCTGCTTCTGCGACTGGAACAGTGACATTAAACTCCTCCGCGGGAATGATTGCGATATAATGGCCCTATCAGGAATAATCGTCAAGAAATAATTTAGTATTCAGTGGTATTATAAAGTGGACGCACGAAAGAGAATAAAAAATGCACCGATAACTATCTGTTATTCTTGTAATAGCAAGATTATTCATTCCACCTGGCTGAATTCATGGGAACCGTCCAGCGGTCATGTAAATTGCATTTGGCGAAGATCTTTAATTTACTCCTGTCCGACGGTAGGTCGCTCGTAAAAAAGAAAGCGTGGGTTTTAGGATTAGGCAGCCGGGGGATGGTTTCAGATACTATCTCCCTGCCCTTTTCATCAATGATCCCTATTTTTTCGATGTAGTGTGCCATTGAAGCCTTCTTCAATGGCACACTTATAACAATGGCTTCTTTGCCCTTGTTGGTCGTCAATTTTGCCTGGGGTATATGCTCCTCTGCAATATTACCCCATTCTCTTGGTTTTTCTTCAGTATATTCATGCTGCGGCGTTATGTGGTCCGGTGTTCTATACAATTTTGCTACTTCCGGATCTACCGCGTTATCATCCTTGCATGATAGTGCCGTCAGAAAGATTAAAACGCAATAGATTGATAGTATTCTGTTGATTTTCATCATTATACCTTTTAATTCTGCCCGTTTGCGGTACGGTAAATCCGGACCGCGTTGCTCCCGTCCCTGGTTGTCAGGATAAGCCAGTCGGTGCCGCCTTCATTGATCGTGATATGGCTGTATATCTTCTGGTTTGTTGATGAACCGTCAAGACCCGGAATATTAACCATGGTGAAGGCGCTCTCGGCAGGGGCGGACCCGCTGGGAATGCCGCTCATGTCGGCACGCCATATATTGGCCCCGTTGGTGGCGTTGTCAAACCCGATATACAGGTAGTTGCCCACGAACTCGAGCAGGGACGCGTGCGTATTGTTGGCACCCCTGGCATCGTTGCCCTGCATGTTGGTTTTTCCTGACGAGCTGTACTCGGCGACCAACTGCCACTTCGATGCTCCGTTGCTGCCGGTTGTTCCCGATGACCATGACCCGCCCCCGGACGTGCATGCCGTTTGCGTTGCGTAGTTGTTGTCATTCAGGGTGATACTATAACCTGAACCGGTGCCGCTGAACGTCGTTGTCGTCGTCAGGTGGGTGCTGTCGGTTATGTAAGAAACCGTCTTTGTCTGGCCATTGATTGTTATTGAAGCCCCTGAATACAGTTGAGTATGGAATGACGTGCCGGTGCCGGTCACGTTCGCACTGCCATTTGTGGTCGCAACTGTCCCTGTGAGAGCGGTAGTCAGGGTGCATGTTCCGCTGTATTTCGGAAGCATCCAGAGCTGCGTCACTTCACTGCCCTTCGGGCATACCTGCTTGGTTGTCCTGAAATCGCAGGTACCGCCGTTGTAGCAGACCGTGGTGGAACTGCAGGCGTTGCGGATCAGGTACAGGTCGCCGTTGGGCGCGGTCCGCATGTAGGGTATGGCTTTCATGGACGGCGTGAACAGGTTGAATGGCTCTGAACAGTCCATCTCGATCTGGCTCGATGAACAGTATGCAGAGCCGGTAATTGCCGAGTTCTCCGGGTACGGGATGGACACGAATGAGTTCCATTTGGTGCTCCAGTCGGGAGTAACGTCTTCCCAGTATGTCGGGCACCCGGTACCGGTGCAGTTGACCGGCAGGCTGCTCCGAGTGGAATAGGTCAGCTGGGTACGAACGATGCCGCCGTCGGAGTTGCTGCCGACCATACGTGCCTGCCCCAGGGTGCCGAGGTATACGCCGCCATTGGCCATGTAGAGTTGTGACTCGTTAGACCCTGCGCTGCTGTCGTTGTCATACTCGTACAATGAGTTGATGGCGTTCAGGTACAGGGTATGGCTGGCATCCCCGCCCAGTGATTGAACTATATTTGTCTGAGATCCGTTTTTCATTGGGCTTCCGCTCACACCGATCCTGGTAATGCTTGATATATTGGGAAATCCCCCTGTCAACGTATTAAGATACGGCGTCCCGTCATCGCACCCGCCGGTCTTCATGCAGACCCGTCCGCCCCGTCCTCCGCCGCCGGCTTCCGCGCCGAAATGATTAAACAACTGGTCTTTAAAAAGGAGAAACACCGTTGACCTGAAGGCGTATGCTCCGCCGGAATCAGGATTTTGCTCTTCAGTAAACGTAAAAGTGGTGGTGGCGCTGGACTTGTCGCTCGTGTGCCAGAACGATTTATATTGGCCCGCAATATTCAATCCGCCGATAAAAAGAATTTCCGTTCCGCCTGCGGCTGTACAGCTGGGGCCGGTCATCTCCGGTGTGGAGGTGCCGCCCACGCATGCCGCGTAGAGTGTGTCGACGCCTTTCAGCCGTGTATCGGGGTTCTTGGTTCCCGAGTTGCTGTACAGGGTCGTGTAGTCGTAAAAGCCCTGAACAGGCGCTCCCGCGCTGCCATCGGCATCGACCAGAATGAGCTGGCTTGTGGTGAGGCCGTAATCCACTTCGAACAATTTCGTGGAAGTTGAATCGGAGCCGAGATAGAGTTTATTGTCGTATCTGACGATGAGGGCCGCCTTGGTACCGTCGTTGAACGGGTCGGTGAACACGTCGCCGCCTCCCAGACTGCTCGGCGCGGTCACGATGATCGGTTGGACATTGTTGATGCCGTTGTCCACGATCGTGTTGGGGATAGACGCAAGGTCCTGGACGTTCTGCACCCGTATCTGGTGGCCGCCGGCCGCCAGGCCCGGGGCGAAGGTGACGAGCACCTTCGAATAGTCGCTCTGGCGCGCCGCCGAGTAGACATTATATCCATATGCCTGGGAATCGAATTTGTAACTGGACGAGGTGTTGGCCGTTACCTGGTCCACGCTCTCGGAGAAGGTCAGCATTACCTGAGTAGCGGTTCCGTTGGCTGAAACGACGTCGGCATGAATCAGCCCCGGAGGCGTCAGGTCGTCACCGCAGCGGAACCCGAGGTTCGTCGGAGCATTAACGACATTGCCGTTGGCATCGGCGACGTTGGTAATGCTCAACTGATATTCGCTTGTGTCGGTATCGAAGGAGTCGGTGAAATCAACGGCGTACTTGTTGCCTCCCAGGGAGGTCACGCTGCTTGCTCCGCTGCTGTTGGGGCTTCCGGTCCCGGTGTAGCAGGGGGCGTTCGCCAGACAGAGGGTGATCTTGTAGTTCGTTGTCGTCAGGGCCGTTGCGGTCACGGCCTGGTCATACTGGACGACCACCCTCCGGTACGAATTGGCCGGGCATGCTGTCACGGTGTCGGTGCTGATGTACGCGCCGGGCTTGCCGTCGCCGGTGAAAGTGGCTGAATTGTTCACGCTTCCCATCTTTTGGCCGCTCGCAACGGAGGTAACCGTGTCCTGAAGGACATAGGTGGTGTAACTCTGCCCTTCGGCCATCGGGTTGACGGTCAGGGTATAGGTCTCGGAATTGACGCCGGATCCGCCGGTCGAGACCGCCGATTTAACCGGCAGCGACGGGTTATCATAGATCGCCGCGCATTCTGTCAGATTGGCGCATTCGGCCGATGCCGCGGTGACGGATTCGTTGAAGGTTATGGTGAGCGTCGTGGCATTGACTGTTTCGATGCTTACCACGATAGGCTTGACGTTGCCGTCGAACGATATGGTATTGGCGGTCGGGTCAAGGCTCAGGTTTGCCATGTCCTTCACGAAGGTGTTCACCGTCAGGGTGTAATGGGCGCCGCCGACCTGGGTGCTGGTCGTCAGGTGCACCACCTTGTTGTTGCCGCTGTCACGGGAGGCCCCGGTCACGGATACGCCGTTGTCTATCGTATAATAGGTGCTGGTTTCAGCCGTTGACTGCTCCATGTCCTCGCTGAAAATCACGTCGGCCTGGGTGGAGTTCAATGAGCGGGCCGCCATCAGGCGCGGCTTGGCGCCGTCGGCCTCGGTCACGGCCGAGGAACCCACCTGCGCAAGGGGGTTCGATGCAAGGTCACTGAGGCCCGGTGATGTCGTGGTGGTCAGGTCCGGTTTCGCGCCGGTATCGCATCCTGACTGGTCGGAGGCGCTGCAGGTGAGGAGCGATTCGTCGAAACGGACATAGATGACTGAATCGTTGGGCGTGTCTGTCGCGAAGGCCGCCGCCGCCGTCCCGTGGATCAGCCGTACGTTGATGTAGCCGGCCACAAGCCAGTTGCTGGTTACAGTGCCAAGACTGTTGGCTATGTATCCCGGAAAGGTTGAATCGTTTACGCTCTTGTTGAACGCAATCCGGTAAGTATCGATCTTGCCGTCATTGTCGGTGTCCATGGTTTCGGCGCTGACAATGGTAAGCGGGGAGTCGGAAAACGATATATCGGTTGAGGTTACCGTATCGGCGTTGTTCCCCGCGAGGTCTGCGCAGTTGAACGACATGTCGTAGTGGGTTCCATCCACCAGGGACGGGTTGTTTGCGATGGTGACATTGCTGTGGGCCCCTGCGTTCAGCTCTGATCCGGTCAGCGCCTGTACATGGGGTGATCCGCTGTCAGGGGATCCGCTTATCCTGGCCCACGTTATGCTGGCGGTTCCGCATATCTCAGAAAAGGTGTAGCTTACCAGCGTACTGTTGACATTTGCGCTGCTTGCCGGGGATACCGAAGAAATAACGGGATTCGTTGTATCTATGGCTAGGGGCAGGTTGCCAGAAGCGACACTGGTATTACCGGCCGGATCGGTCTGGACGGCATTGATCGAATAGGTGCCCGCTCCCAGGGCGAGGTCGATGGTCCAGTTGCCTGATCCGTCGGCGGTTGTGGTGCCGAGGGAGGCGGCGCCGTTGAAAATTTCGATTGAGGCGTTGTTTTCCGCCGTTCCCGAGAAGGTGAGTCCGGTTGTTGTATTGGTTATATTGTCGGTGTTTGACGCGCCGGTGTCGTCATCCGATGCGAGATCCGGAATTGATGGTGCCGATGCGGTGCTGTCGACTGTCACTGAAAGGTTACCCGAAGCGGAGCTAACGTTGCCTGCGGTGTCGGTCTGCCTGGCGTTGATCAGATGGGTGCCCTCTGCAAGGCCGATATCAATGGTCCATATGCCGGAGCCGTCGGCCGTTGCGGTGCCCAGGGAAGTCGCGCCGTCGAAAAGCTCTATGGACGCGTTATTCTCCGCTGTTCCTGAGAATGTTAGTCCTGATGTCTGCTTGGTGATATTATCGGAATTGGAAGATCCGGTATCGTCGGCCGCGTCGAAGTCCGGCACTGACGGGGCGGAAGGCGCCGAGGCGTCTATGGTCAGGGCCAGGGCTCCCGATGCGGGGCTGACGTTGCCGGCAAGGTCGGTCTGCTCCGCATGGATGGAATAGGACCCGGCCGAAAGGCTCAGGTCTACGGTCCAGTTGCCCGATCCGTCTGCGGTGGTCGATCCCAGCTGGGTAGCGCCGTCATAAAGCCGTATCGTCGCGCTGTTCTCCGAGGTGCCGGAGAAAGTGAGCCCGGACGTCTTGTTGGTAAGATTGTCCGAATTGGAAGATCCGGTATCGTCGGCCGCGTCAAGGTCCGGCGCCGACGGCGCGGATGCTGACGTATCAATGGTAAGTGACAGGTTGCCCGAGGCCGGGCTGACATTGCCCGCGGCATCGGTCTGCACCGCGTTTATCGAATGGGCTCCGGACGAAAGGTCAACGGTGATGGTCCAGTTTCCTGAAACGTCAGCGTTAACGGTGCCCAGTGAAGCAACGCCGTCGAATAATTCTACCGTGGCGTTGCTTTCGGCAGTGCCGGAAAAATGGAGGCCGGTTGTCTTGCTGGTGATATCGTCATTGTTGAAAGCACCCGTATCGTCGGCTGCCGCCAGGTCCGGAACGGACGGAGCTGCAGCGGTCGTGTCTATGGTGAAAACCCTGTCGGAAGGCGTCCCGTAAATACCGCCGCCGGTAGGAACAATATTCGAAAGGGTTATGGTCGCCGCGCCGTCGGCATTGCCGCCGCCCGCCGCGTTGACCGTATAGGTGTAGGTCCAGGTTGTGCCGCTTCCGCTCATGTCCGTGGCCGTCAGGTCGTTGGTGCCGGCCTGGTCAATGGCGATCTGCGGAGTCCCCGTGGGGGCTACCTCGAAGGTTGCCGTTATGGCAAGGATGCCGGCCTTGAAAGGACTGATTGTGCGCCCACCCTGGAGATAAGTGATGGCTACGGATCTCAGGGACGTGTCCAGGGTTATCGTCATCGAATCCGATGCCGCGTTGCCCGCGCCATCGGTCGCCGTTACGGTGATCGTGTTGGCCCCCTCCGCGAGGGAGATGGCGTCCAGTGACCAGGTGCCGTCGGAACAGTCGCCGTCCGATACGGTCCCGGTGCTGGTGCTTATCGTCACGGTTGAATCCATCGAACAGGATCCGCTCAGGACCTGGCTGGCGGTGCCGGTGGTGAAATCCGCGCCGCTGTTGGGCGCGGTGATGGCTATAACCGGGGCTGTGTTGTCCACGGTAAGGACCGCAATAGACGGTGACGACACATTGCCGGCAGCGTCAATGATATAGATGTAATACGTGCCTTCGGTATCAGGTGCGTCTATGACCGTCGAAGTCCCGCCCGCCATGGTCATGGTGGGGCCCGCGATGAAGTTCGTTGTTCCAGCGGGCGCGAACCAGACCTGGTTGGAGGCGTCGCCGGAGCTTCCTATGGTCACCGTATCGGTGCCTTTCTTTGTCACGCTCGGTGAGAATACGCTGTCCTGGTTGGTCGGCGCCACGCCGTCGATGACAATGGCCTTGGTGTCGGCCAGGTTCTGCCCTGAGGGAATGTCGAAATCAGACAAGGTATTGAAATTTTCATCGCAGGTGTCAGTGATGGAACCGGCTGCGAGGTGCAGGGACGCATTGGAGTTCAGGTCCGCGCTGATGTCCCCGGTGCCGACGGTATAGGTGCCGGTAAGCTGAGAAGCGGGAAATGATCCTGCGCTTACGGACACAACGTCACCCGTATCAAGGGTGACCTCAAGTGCATGTGGTCCGTCGGAAAGGACTATCGGTTCACTGAAAACAACTGTTACGTTGATGGAGGCTCCGACGCCGTACAGGCCGTCAGCCGTCGACGAGGTAACGGAACTTATGGTGGGAGGCGTTGTATCTATGACTATATTCTTTGACGAAAAGTTGTTTCCCGGCAGGGAAAGGGCCGCAGTCTTGGAATTGCCTGCCTTGGTAAGGGTTGCCCCCGGGTCCAGGGTTATGGCAGTGGCCCGGAGGTCAGCGCTGTTCTGTCCCGCAGCGACGGTATAGGTCGCGCTGGCGGTTGTGGCGTTTGTAAAGGGGGTGATTGGTACCACCGCTCCGGAATCAAGGGTCACGTTCAGGTTGCCGCCGGCAAGGTCGACCGCCTTGCTGAAAGTGACCGTCACATTAATATCGCTACCGATGCCGTACCGGCCGTCATCCTTGGTCTATGTAACCGACGTGATGCGCGGCGAGCCGTTCAGGAGTGCCATGGCAAGTATTGTCGCTTCATTACCTTCAGCAAAAAGCGACTGGAACACGGAGCCGCTGCAGCCCGCCAGGGAAAACGCAAGAAAGGGAGCCAGCGCTCCCGCGATGAGTTTATGACGGATCAGGGCAAGGCCGCCGGTTATCTTAATAATGTTTCTTGAAATCATGGTAGGTGTCATATAATCCTCCAATACGGCCTTCAGGCCCGTCCGATTGCTTATTTTTTCTTCTCTTCCACCTTTATGGTCGGTGCAGCCGGGGGCGCCCCGAAGCGGTAGGCCACTCCCAGGTTCACGGTCACGAAATCACTGGACAATTTCTCGAAGGTCCTCATGTACCCTGCCTCTAAAAAGAATTCCATGAAGGGAATCTTGTTGTTAACATAGCCCAGTCCAAAGGCTGCGGCAATGGTCGGTTCAATGGCAGAGGGGCCACCCTTGGCGTATGTGATGCCGCCGCCGAGCTTGATGTAGGGACGCGCCCCCACCGGGGTGACGAACTGCAGTTTGGTATAGGCGACCACGGGGAGCATCATGATGCTTGATGAAGCCTTGGTCGACTTGGTCTGGTGGTAGAGGAATCCCACGGAGAGGCCGAAGCGCATTTTGAACATATCCGTCTTCATGGGTATGCCGGTGTCGCAGAAGAGGAGGGCTCCGTATCCCAGCTGGACCTTGGAGGCGATTTTACCCACCGGGAGGGCTATTCCCGGCATGATGCCGATGGAAGGCTGGAGGACCTTCAGGAGGTCTTCGCCTTCATCGCCGCCGCGGAGCTTGAGGTCCTTGCCCTTCTTTTTCTTTTCGAGCTTTTCCACGAGCTTCTGCTCGTCCGGTTCCAGCACCAGGTCGCGGACGAAGATGGACTTGATGACGCGCATCTGCCTGGTGTCCGGGTCCTGGATGGTGATCTCCTCGTCGGTGCGGTCGACAAGCTTGCCCTTGACGGTCACGCCTGACCGGAGAACGATGGTGGCCGCTTCAATGTTAATCGTTGTAATAAAAAGCGTAAGTAAAGTCGTTAGAGTTAAAAGTAAATTTTTTTTCATCGGTTTGACCTTGTTACTAATACTAGATTATTAGTTTCAAGTAATCTGACTCTCTAAAATAATAATTACTAACAAAGTTATTCATGGTATACTGTATACAATATCAAAACCAAAATAATGCTTGTTTGCTAAATTGTCAATAAAAAAACCCATCCGGATGGGATTATTTTTATTGTATTGATTGATGATTTTTATAGACATAGTTTTTTAATTTTTATAGTAATTATCTTTTTCATCAAGATCCATTATAATCCAATATTTTGGATATTTTTATATAAAAGTATTAAAACATAGAGTAAATCCCTAATATGTATAAAAATTATTATTGAATATATAAATTATATTTATATTTAAGTATTTTAGCAATAACTGATGTCATCATAAGATAATAGCGGAATCTGTTATTTTTGTATAAATAACACCAAAATAAACAATAAATAAAAGATTGTCTCCTGGCGGGTGATAAATACTATTTTAATAAATTGTTTTATGCAGCATCAGGGTTTTTCGAACTTATCCGTCCATAAATCATGAAGGCTGCACTTCGCGTAGACCTTAAGGTTCTTTTTATTGCCGGGAATATTTGCGGAATAAAATTGTGCTTCAAATATCTTGTCAACTGATCGGAATTCCTTGCAGACCAGGTCGTTCCGTTTTTCATCCATGATGCCGATTTTTTCAATATAATGGATGGCGGTCGGATTCTGCAGGTTGACCCGGACCACGATATCGGGTTCCCGGTCTGGGTAGAAGGTCACGACCGGAATGTGGTCATCTTCCATCCCTGCCCATTCGCCAGGGTCGTCCCTGGTGTATTCCGGTTTCGGCGTTTTACGGTACAGCCTCTGCATAAAGTCGTCTTTACAGCCGGCAGCGGGGATCAGCCAGATAGCTGCAAAGGAAAAGATCAGGATAAGCTTAATGATTTTCATGGAATAGTACCTGCCTTGATATCCGTTAATCTGGGGGAGTTTGCTGAATACGTCCTTGATTTGCAAGCCAAAAGCCGGCATGAGGCCAGGGCCTCATGCCGGGGTGTTATTCAATTTCACTCCTCCAACCATGCAGAATCCTAATTGTTTGCGGTTCGGTAGATCCGGAGCGGGTTCGTTCCGTTCCGGGCCGATACGATGACGTAATCGGTGCCCGCGTCATTGACCGAGATGCCGTCGAAGATCCTGGTGTCAACGCCACCCAGGCCGAACTGCTTGCTCGGGACGGAGCACACCGTGCCGCTCGACTGACACACCGCTTCAAAATCAGACTCTGAAGTCGGTTTCGTCACCCCTGATTTCGTCCGCCAGATATTAACGCCGTCTGTGGCGTTGTCATATCCGATGTAGAGACGGTCCCCGTTGACTACCAGCAGGGTCAGTTCCGTGTTCCGGGCATCGATGTTGGCCGCAGTTATGGTGCGGCCGACCCAGGTGGCATTGGCCATGCTCGTGCGTCCGGCAGAGGTCGCGCTCTCAGCCACCAGTTCCCAGTTGGCCGCATAGTTGTTGCCGTTGGTTCCCGCCGTCCAGGTGTAGCCCCCGGCGCTGCACGCGCTTGATGTCGCGGGCGGTTTCACCGTCGATGCGGTTGTTCCGGCACTTATGGCCGGGCTCCAGGCCTCGGTCGTTGTCAGCTGCGTATCGCTTGCGATTGACAGGACTATCTTCGCCTGTCCGCCAGCCATGATCACGTCGCCGATAACGAGCTGGGTGGTGAAGGACGTGCCCGTTCCGTTGACTGTCCGGGAGTTGTTGTTAATCTGTATCGTGCCGGTCAGATTGGCCGAACAGGTGCCGGTGTATTTCGGCAGCCGCCAGAGCTGCGGCACTTCGCTGCCGGACGGGCAGGTATTGTGCGTTGTTGCGTTGAGGGTCTGCACCGTCGTGGACGAGCAGGCGTTCCTCAGCATATAGAGATCTCCGTTGAAGGTGACCATCTTCGGGATCGCCTTCAGCGCCGGGGTGATGGTATTGGCCGGGACGGTATAATCCCAGTCATTGCCGGCGGAAGCGTTCTTGGGCAGTGCCTTGGACATGTACTGGCGCCACTTGACTGCGTTGGGAGTAACGTCTTCCCACTTGGTGTTGCAGTCGTTTGCGTCGGTGCATGCCGTCGGCGGCGTTGTGCCCGAATAATCCTGCTTCAACCGCAGAACGCCGCCGTCCGAATAGGTCGTCGTGGTGCGCGGATATGGCGAGGTGAGGCATCCGGAACCGCAGGCGCCGCCATTGGCGATATACAGCGAGGAAACATTGGTACCGGTATCATCGTTATCATATTCATACATGGTATCGATGGATATCAGGTAGCAGTTGTTGGTCGTACAGAATGTGTCTACATAGGGCGCTTCACCGTTGTAGATCGAACCCCGCTGGCCCATCCTGTGGAGGTATTGACCGCTCAAGTCGACAATGGTACCTCCGCTCGGGGTGAACCTGTTCCACCGAATGCCCACGGAACCCATCTGGTGCTGCGAAGCCTGGTATACATATCCCTTGAAGATTACCGCGCTCATGGCCCGGTATGTCCGTTGCTGGTAGTTGGACAGGCCCAGCACATGGGCAAAGGAGAAGGGTGATGTTGTGCTGGTGGTGTTCCAGTTGGACTGATATCCCTGGTTTGTCGCCGAGGTGACATAGCCCAATATCATCAGGTATTCGGTACCGCCGGCAGCCGTACATGATGAGCCGGTCAGGGTACTGCTTGCGAACGGCGACGAGCTGTCATAGCATCCGGCGTAGAAGTAGTCGATGCCTGCCAGGTAGTTCCCCTGGGTACAGTTCGGCCATGTGCCGTAGCCGCTGCGGCAGCTTTCCCATACACCGAGGCTGGGTGGAGTATTCGGTGTGGCGTTGCCCCTGAAGGGCTGGCTTCCCGCTGTTCCGTTATCGGCATCGAGGATAATGGAAACCGAATTCGTCAGGTTGTTGTCAACCTGGAAGAGGCCCGAATCCGTGTAGTTCGGTCCGATGAGGAGCTTGTCGTTGTACTTCACCACCTGGCCGGACAGTGTCGCGTAATCGTTGAACGGGTCGTCATACACCGGACCTTCGCCGATATTTTCCGGCAGGCTGATGGTAAGCGTGGCCCGGTCGTTGGGGTTGGCCTGCAGGCAGGCCGGCGATCCGTTCAGGTTCTGGATGCAGCCCACCGCTCCCGGAGGAGACCCGGCTGCGGTGGCGCCCACCACCGTGTAGGCCCCGCGGGCCGGTTCCGGCGTCGCCTTGAAGTAGATCACGGAATCGCCGGAGGTAATGCCGGTCGGGCACACCACGTCGTCGGCGCTGGTGCAAAGTGTCACCGTGTTCAGGCCCGCCGGGAAGCTCCAGTTTGCCAGTCCTGTATAGTTGACGGAGTGGATTCCGCCGTCCATCTGGAAGGCCTTTGAGAAGGTCACCTTGAACACCGTGAAGGAGGGACTGTTGTCGATTACCCGTTCGGCCGACACGATCTTGATGTCCTCCAGGCCGGCGAAGTTCTGGGTGTTCGCGTTGGCCGCGGTCCTGATCGGGTTCGGCGTCGTCGGCGTTGTGTCGACCACGTTCTGCACCGTGACCCGGTACAGGGTGCCGCTGGTCTGCGTAGTCGGATGCGTGATGCGGACAACTCTGCCGGCCGTTTGAGAGCTTATAGTAAATGAGCTCGAAGCGCCCAGGGCCGGGTTATCGCAGACCTGGGGTGTTGAGTCGGTAGTGGCATTCTCGATACAGTAATTCGTGTTGAGCAGCGCGCCGGTGGCGCTGGTGTCCCACTTGACGTCCTCGGAATAGGTCACGTCGACGTGGGTCCCGTCGATGGACGCGGCGAGGGTAAGGTACGGCAGCGTGTCCCCGTTGAAGGTCGTTGTGTTGTTCGGGGTGCTGCAGTACGCCGTGTGGGTGGCGTTCTGCACCAAGCCGGAGGCCACCGTCAGGGTATAGGCGCTGGTGCTGGTCTGTGATCCGGTCGTCAGTACGACGATGGTCCCGTCAACGCCGGAGCCGCCCGCCATCACCGCATTGGTGACTGACCCGAGGCTCGGGATCGTGTAGATCGCGTCGCAGGCCGTCGCACCGGAACATTCGGCAGTGGCCGCCGCGACGCTGTCGTTGAAGGTGACCCTGACCGTGGTGTTGTTGGTTGCGGCCGCGCTCAGAACGGTCAGCGTCACCGGCTGGCCGGTGAAGGTCGCCGTGTTGCCGCTGGTGAGCTGGTTGGTCGCCAGGTCACGCACCACGCCGGAGGTCACCGTAACGGTATAGCTCCGGAGGTCGGTCTGGGCCGAAGTGGTGAGGACCACGGTCGTGCCGTCAACGCCGGCGCCGCCGGACATGATGGCGCTCGATACGGAAACGCCTGCCGGGGATCCGCTGACCGTGTACCGGGTCGAACAGACCACGCCGGACTGCGAGCTGCCGGCGCCGCATTCCGCTGTCGATGCCTGCACCGATTCGGAGAACTGCACGCTGGCGCTGGTATTGTTGATGCCCGTCGCCTTCACGACGATGGGGGCCGCGCCGTCAGCTTCGGTCACCGTGCCTACATCGACCTGGGCGATGACGTTGCCCGACATGTCCTGTAGGCCCGGGGTGCTGGTCGTGGTGAGGTCGGGCTTGTTGCCGGAATCGCATCCCGCCTGGGACGTCGAATCGCAGGCGCCGCTCTTTTCGTCAAAGGCGAGGTATATCACCGCGTCATTGGCGTTGTCCGACGCGTCGATGTCCGGGGCATGGGTTGCACCGACTATCTTCCTGTTGTTATAGCCGGACACCAGCCAGTCGAGGGTGGATGATCCCATGGATGCGTTGTCCACGAATCCCGGGAACGTCGAATCTTTGACTGACTTGTTAAAGGATATTTTGTAATGGTCTATTTTCCCGTTGTGGTCGTTATCCACGGTCTGGGCCGAGGTGATCGTCAGCGGTGCGGTGTCTTTCACCACCGTGGTCGATGCGTTGGCCGTGTTCCCGGCGGCGTCGCTGTGGCTGGCCGCCACGCTCACGGAACCGCCGTCGGCAATGCCGCTTACGTTCATGGATGCCGTGGTGAAGTTCCCTCCCGAACAGGTCGGCGAATTATTGACCGTGCCGCCTACCGTGACGCTTACCGTGCGTCCGTTCTCGGAACAGGTCCCGGATACGACATAGCTTGTGGCGTTGCTGCTGCTGATTGCCGGGGTCGAGGTGAAGGCGACCGTCGGCGCCGTGTTGTCGACCGATACCGACGAACTCGGGCCCGCGCCGGCGTCGGTGTTGCCCGCCGCGTCGGCCGACTGCGCCGCCGCCACGGTGATGGTGAAGGAGCCGTTGCCGGTGCAGCCTGATACGGTCACGTCCGGGGTCGTTGTGTCGCCGCCGGTGATATTCACCGTGCTGCAGGTCACGCCGCCGCTGCCGGTGACCGTGATGTCTCCCGAGGCAAGGGCCGGGGAGGGGGCCACTTCATAGGTCAGGCCGAAGATGGTGCTCCCCGCGGAGTTGATGAGAGAGTTGGTCGGCGATCCGATCGTGACCAGCGGCCGCACCGTGTCTTTTACCACGGAGGCCGAGGCCTGGGTCGCCGCGTTGCCCGCAGCGTCGGAATGGTTGGCGGTGACGCTGAGCGATCCGCTGTCGCTGAGGCCGCTCACGTTCATTCCGGTGGCAGTGAATGTTCCGCCGCTGCAGGTCGGGCTGGCGTTGACCGATCCGCCCACGCTCACGCTGACCGTGCGCCCGTTCTCGGAGCAGTTCCCGGAGACCGAGTAGCTTGATTGGTTCGCGATATTGATGGTCGGTGTCGACGTGAAAGAGACCGTCGGGACCGTGTTGTCTACTGTTACTGATGAGCTGGGGCCAGCGCCGGCGTCGGCGTTGCCCGCCGCGTCGGCGGATTGGGCCGCCGCCACGGTGATAGTGAAGGAGCCGTTGCCGGTGCAGCCCGAAACCGCCACTGACGGAGTGGTCGTGCCGCCGCCGGTGACGTTGACCGTGCTGCAGGTTACGCCGCCGCTCCCGTTGACCATGATGTCGCCGGAAACCAGGTTCGGAGAAGGCGCCACTTCATAGGTCAGGGTAAAGGTCGAGCTGCCGCTGGAATTGATCAGGGTGCTGCTTGGAGCGCCGATCGAAACCGCGGGCCGCACCGTGTCCTTGACCACCGTGGTCGAGGCCTGGGTCGCGTTGTTCCCG
>ERZ795050.3500-NODE-3500-length-15488-cov-6.168600_pt1 | contig 15488 bp, 13 predicted proteins | sample MGYA00375134_ERZ795050 | MGnify/ENA primary metagenome ERZ795050 (study PRJEB30179, sample SAMN05720221) | activated sludge metagenome | isolation source: Anaerobic digester | place: Japan | collected 2015-05-26 ... | reverse complement strand
TTCGCCAAGGGAGTTTTCGCGCTTGACAAGACGGGGGCTAATGGGTGAACGCTGACCGCTGAAAGCTGAGTGCTTCTGGGGTCACTCCGCCGACAGAACCGCCTGCCGCGTCGATGACCTCACGGGCACTTCGCCGGCGTTTGCGCCATAGCCGGCCGGGAGAGGCAGCCCCAGCTTGCCGCCCGTAATCAACCAGGCGGTCCGGAGGAAGTAGCTCAGCGGATGTGAACGGACATGCAACCGGGCACGCCCCAGCGAGGTCACAAACCCGCTTGGCCCCTCAAAACCCGGCATTATCTGATAGCAGGTGTCCAGGTAGCCTCGATGGTGCACGTCGGTTCCCACGACGGCCGGAAAACCGTGACGGCGGGCGAACCTCGCCGATCGCCTGTTGGGCAGCGGCGAGAGATTCTGTGCATTGGCGACTTCCACCGCATCGATCAGGTCGAGAATGTCGTAAACCCGGTCGCCCAGGCTGCAATGAAAAAGCCTGTTGTAAGGATGTGGAACGACCACCAGGCCTCCCTGCTCGCGGATGGCCTCGGCCGTCTGCCGCACCGACATCCCCGGCTCCACCAAGTCGCGCAAGAACAGCCCGATCAAATGCCCGTCCTTGGTCGAAATCTCCTCGCCAACGATGACCTGGAGATCGTCGCCCACGCTATCTGCCAGCGTCATCGCCCCCTCGATCGAATCGTGGTCGGTGATTGCCACGCAGCCGACGCCCCTTTCCATGGCTTCGTCGGCCAGACAATCCACGGACAGATTGCTGTCATCCGAGTAGTCCGTGTGAATGTGAAAGACGGTCTTGACCAATCCCATGGCGTCATCCATTCCCGTCCAGATTGCCCGAAGGTCCGAGTAGACACAAGTCAGTCGCAGCGGTCTACAACCGGGCAAAGACTCAACTAGTTTAGGATATCACCGCCCCATCCGGTCAAGCATGCCGCTGTGAAAATCGAGCACTTACCCTGCTATGAGTTGCCTCGCTGCCAAGAAACCGGCGATTCGGGACGGGCGCTTGGCTCAGACGGAGTTCCATCAGTCAATTCATGCTCTCCAGCCCATCTCAACCCCGTCGCGCGACTGTCCGATAATACCTCGACGCGCTCCAATACTGCAGCTATCATGCTGCCGGGTCGAATTGCAGGCGCGACGTTTCACAAGTGTGGCTGCCCGGAGGTTGGCGAATGGACAAGGATGTTATTCTGGTTACCGGCGGAGCCGGTTTCATCGGTTCCCACCTGTGCCTTCGTCTGTTTGACGAGGGACACCATGTCGTTTGCCTGGACAACTACTTCACCGGTCGACTTGAGAACTTTGGCGATCGTTATCAGGAGCTGGTGCTCAGCGGCCGGTTCGAGTTTCTTCGCCACGACGTGATTGAGCCGATCGTCGTGGAGGTAGATAAGATTTACCATCTGGCCTGCCCGGCCAGCCCGGTCCATTACCAGTACAACCCCGTCAAGACGATCAAGACCAATGTCCTCGGCACGTACCACATGCTCGGCCTGGCCAAACGGGTTCGGGCTCGAATCCTTCAGGCCAGCACCTCGGAGGTCTACGGCGATCCGCAGGTTCATCCGCAAGCTGAGACTTATTGGGGGTACGTCAACCCGATCGGCATCCGCAGTTGTTACGACGAGGGCAAACGCGTAGCCGAGACCCTGATGATGGACTACCACCGCCAGAACAAGGTCGACATCCGCATCGCCCGCATCTTCAACACCTATGGGCCCAACATGGCCGTGGACGACGGGCGGGTGATGAGTAACTTCATTTGTCAGGCCCTGCGCGGCGAACCGATAACCGTTTACGGCAGCGGCAAGCAGACCCGGAGCTTCTGTTATGTGTCGGATCTGGTAGATGGGCTCTGCCGCCTGATGGAAAGCGAGCACATCGGTCCGATCAACCTGGGCAACGACTCCGAGATCACCTTGCTCGAACTGGTCGAGGCGATCGAAAAGGCGATGGGGCGGTCCTTGCGGGTCGAGTACAGGCCTCTCCCGCAGGATGATCCCTGCCGTCGTCGCCCGGACCTGACCAAGGCGAGGACGTTGCTCGGCTATGAGCCGAAAGTACCGTTGGAAGAGGGCATCCGAAGGACGATCGAGTACTTCAGGAGGACCGTAGGCTGCTAGACCTTTAGTCTCTTCCGTTGCAGCCGGTGCGCATTCTGCGCGCATGTTTCTGGATCGCAGAACGTTTGGGTTGCGGCCCGCAGCCAAAACGCACACCAGTCACGACGAAAGAGACCAATGGACCTAACAGACTAATAGACTAACAGACCAAGAGACTAAACGACTTCTCTTCGAGGCTGCACGTAATGGACCAATCGGTGAAGAATGCTGTTGATTCGTGGATCAACGATCCGGCCATTGCCGAGGCCGATCGCAAGGAAATTCGCGACCTGTTGGCCGTGAACAACGAAAGGGAGTTAACCGACCGCTTCTATCGCGGTCTCGAGTTCGGCACCGGCGGCATGCGCGGCGTGATCGGCGCGGGTCTCAACCGGATGAACATATACACGGTCGGTGCCGCGGCTCAAGGATTGGCGAACTACGTTCGGAGCCAGGGCGACGCCGCCCGCAAAGCCGGTGTGGTCGTCGCCTATGATTGCCGCCGCATGAGCGACATCTTTGCCGAGCGGGTGGCCTGCGTGATGGCCGCTAACGACATCCCGGCGTATCTGTTCGATCGACTTCGACCGACGCCCGAGCTGTCCTTTGCAGTCCGTCACCTCGGGTGCACGGCCGGCGTGGTCATCACCGCCAGCCACAATCCACCGCAGTACAACGGATTCAAAGCCTACTGGTCCGACGGCGTCTCAGTGGTTCCGCCGCACGACAAGAACATCATGGCCGAGGTGGCCAGAGTCGGCGGCTTTGGAAACGTGAAGGTCATGTCCCCGGCCGAGGCGAAGGCCAAGGGACTTCTCAAGATCATCGGCAGGGAAATTGACGAGGCGTTCCTGCAGGCGGTACAGACGTCGTGCCTGAATCCCCAGGTCTGTCGCCGGCAGGGCGAAGGGCTCAAGATCGTCTTTACCGGTCTGCACGGTACCGGCAGCGTGCTGACACCCGAGGCCCTGCGTCGCCGCGGCTTCAAACAGGTGATCGAAGTTCCCGAACAAGCCGCACCCGACGGCGGTTTTCCTACCGTCAAGTCACCCAACCCCGAGGAGGGGGCGGCCCTGGACATGGCCGTGGCTCTGGCGAAAAAGGTGGGGGCCGACCTTGTGATCGGCACCGATCCCGACGCTGATCGCGTGGGCATTGCCGTTCGCGCTCCCTCGGGCGGATTCGAGCTGTTCACCGGCAACCAGACGGCTGCTTTGCTGACCTACTACATCTGCGACGAGCTGACCAAGGCCGGCCGGTTCCCGAAGAACGCCGTTCTGGTAACCACCATCGTTTCCGGCGACATGATGAAGACGATCGCCAAGGCTTACGGGGCCGAGGTCGTCGAGGTCCTCACGGGGTTCAAGTGGATCGGTGCGAAAGTCTGTCAGTTCGAGCAGGAGGGGGTTCCAGGCAAGCCCAGCAAGACGTACATCTTTGGTGCCGAAGAGAGTTACGGTTACATGCCGTGCACCTATACGCGAGACAAGGATGGGGTCACCAGCGCCTGCTGCATCGCCGACCTGGCGGCCGTCACTGCCGCTCGCGGCAAGAATCTCTACGACCTGTTGCAGGAACTCTACCAGCGGTTCGGTTATTTCCAGGAGGGGGCCAAAAGCTTGGAGTTGCCCGGGGCCGACGGTGCCGCACGTATTAGCGACATGATGCAGCGATTGCGCACGCAACCGCCCGCGTCGATCGGCGGGATCCCGGTGGTCACCATCGCGGACCTGACCACGGGAGAAATCCGCGACGCCCGCACCGGCAAGCCCGTCGGTCGCTATGACCTGCCCGCCGCCGACGTGGTCTTCTTCACCCTCGAAGACGGCACCAAGGTGGTTGTCCGCCCCAGCGGTACCGAGCCGAAGATCAAGTTTTATGTTCTGACCCGCAGCCCCGGTGACGACCTGCCCAAGGCCCGTGCCGACGCGACGGCCCGAATCAAGGCCATCATCGACGACATCACCAACCAGGCATGAGTAGATCCATCCTGATGGGCAGGTGCAGGCAGTCAGCTCCTACTAGCCGTCAGCAGGTTGTGATTGCGAGTGCGGGACGGTAATGGTTTCGCGGTAGATGGCGTGTCGGTCGTCGGCAAGCGTGACCCAGGCCTCTATGTGATGCGTACCAGGGGTTCGGAGGATGGCGCGGGCCTCGGGCGTGCTGGAGGCGATGGGCCGTCCGTCGGCCAGCCAGAGGATGCCGGCCTCCGGTAGCAGATCAGGCGGAAGCTCGATTCGCATGTCGACCCACATGGGGGTCGATCCAGTGCTCAGGCCCCGAATCTCGATTCGGCCGGGGATCGGCTCGGGTCCCTGATCGGGCACAGGCACAGGAATCTGGGGCTCGGCCGAATACGGTTGCAGTCTTGGGCGTCGCGGCGTCGGGGGGGGCGGCTGGTTGACGACCGGCCGGGCGGATCTTGTGGGCGCTTCGATCGGCGCAACTGTGGCCGGCTCCCGACCTTGAGCCTCAGAGCCGGTGTCCTGCGGTCGCTCTGAGCCGGGACTCGCACGGCCCACGTCGGTGGGGAACAGCGGGGCGGGTGAAAGCGGAGCCGGGCGGGGTGCCCCGGCCGGACGGGCCGGTTCGCCTGTGGTGACGTCGCTCATGACCAGACTGGCCAGGTCCGGAGGCGTCTTCGGCGAGGCACCGATGATCCGGGAAAAGAACACGCTGGCCAGTTGCGGCCTTCGTTCGTGGCCCAGCCCCGAGACTTGGCGGGCGTCCACGTCGAATCGATAGCGGCGATACCAGCTTACCGCCCGCTGGCTCTCGTCGCGGCAAAGCTTGAAGTCGTTCTGGCCGAAAAAGATGGCGATCTTGGCCGAGCGGTATTTCGGTAGCTGGGTGTAGTCGATCATTTCCTCGTTGAAGTTGGCGCCCATCGCGGCCAAGGCAGTGAACCGCTCAGGGTGACGGTTCATCATGTAGTGGGCAAGGTAGCCGCCGGACGAAAAGCAGGTGAGAAGCACTCGCGTGGGGTCGGCATTCGTCCGCCGGCAGACTTCGTCCATCACCGCGAGGATGGCCTTTTCATCGGTCTGCACGTACCACTTGGTTGGATCACGGAGGGGCAGGGGCATGACCAACTGATCGCAGGTCCGCAGCTCGGGTGCCACGACGATCAGACCATAGCGATCGGCCTCCTCCTGCCATGATCGGATCTGAGGCCGGGCATCGTCGTAGGGCCGCAGCCCGTGGAGCGTGACGACCAGTGGCCACGGCTTGTTGCCGGGACGCTGCCCGTTGTTCTTGACGTAGTCTTCGGGGAGGTACAGCCAGTAGCCGGTCTTAGTCTCAGGCTCGACGAGGCGGGTACACTGGCCCAACCCGGGGCGCTGCGGCACGGGGCAGCCGCACTGGGTGGCGAGAATCGTGGCCAGGCCCAGGAGGGCGACCGTGCCAGTGCAGCGGCCGGCCGGTCCGAACCGGCGGTCCCCCGGCAACCCAGGCTCTCCAAAGGTCCGACTCGACTCCGTTCTCATCATGACGTTCTCACACCGTCTCATGGGTCGTTTGAGCATCCTGACTTATTCCATCATAGTCAGTTTATCGGCCGAAAAGGGGGCGATCGACAACTCCTGAGGGACGGGCATGGCCGACCCCGGTTTACTGCCGATGCTGGCGGCGGGAAAGCCCCTCGACCCTGGCCAAGCCGCCCGTGGCGCCTGGCACCCTCTGTTGAACCGATTGTCCCCACCTCAAATGAGGTCCGAGGCGGTGCTCCTCGGTTCCGTTACCTGTCGTCCCCATGTGCCTCAGCCCACCCCGTCCCCGTGACGTCACAGCTCGAACGCCATTCTCTCCCTGTAGGTCCTGGCGAAAAGCCCGAGAATCCGCCCGATCATGTAGGCGAAATAGAAGCCCATACCGATGAGTACCGCCCAGCCGGCGATTCCGCCCAGAAGGTTCTTGTAGCCGACCTCGATACCCTGCGCTGCGGCCTGTTTCATTGCCGGACCGGCCCAGCTCATGATCGCATACAAGATCCCGACGTAGAACCCGACATAGAGGATCACGATCAGGAACATGAAAATGTAGTGCCCGATCACGCGGAGGATCGAGAGGCCGACTTTTGCCGGATTCAGGCCGTCGAGAGGTTCCGTGCTTGCCAGACCAATGATGTTCATCGGGATGCTGAAAGTCATGATGGCCAGGACCGCAAGGCTGAGCGGTTTGCCCAGCACGGAGAAATCGGCGAGGCTTGTCGGCACGCCGCCGTAGGCCGTCACCAGAACCAGGATGACCACAAGATAGAAGCCGATCAGGGCGACGTACCCGCCCAGAGCGGCACCAAGCTTGGTGATGTTCCAGGTAAGCGGGGGTGGGTGTTCGTTGCCGCCGACGGTGCTCCGGATCGTGTCGATGAGGCAATAGTAGGCCACCGAGCCGAAGTAGGCGCCTTCGAGCGCGAACATGATGGTCAGGAACATGCCGACCCAGGCGAGGCTCCCCTCTTCCTGTTTGACGGCGGTGTTGAGCGCCGAGACCTGGAGGATGCCGACCAGCCCGAAAAGGGGGACCATGATGATTGCCAGAGCGATGGCCATGGCCGTCAGGATGTACGCAATGGCCGGAATGGGATAGAGTGCTGCGCCCGTGAAGCCGCCGTAAAAGCTTACCCTTGCGACAACGCCTTCGAAGGCAACCTTGTATCCGACGAACTCGCCATCGTTTTTCTCGACGGGCGGGATGCCCGCTCCGCAATGGCGGCACAGGACTTCGCTGTAGGGATCAGGCGCTCGCGTCTTGCGGCCGCATTGGGGACAAGCCCGGACGGTCGGATCGGCGGGATCGGGCCTTGCCTTGGCGCGAGCGGCAGCTGCGGCCGCGGCCTGGGCTTCCTTGAGCGTCATGGGCTTGCCCCTGCGCTCAACAACCAGAGCCTGTCCGGCGGCCTCAATGGCACCCAATGAACCCAGGTCGAAGTCCGGTTCGTCCTCTCCCTTGGAGAGAGTTACCGGATTCTTGCATTGGGGGCATTTGACCTTACGGCCTGACCATTCGTCGGGGGCACGGATGGTCTTCTGACAGTTCGGGCATTTGACCTTCATGGTAGATCCATGCGTCCGTGCAGAATCACCGTATTATGCGCCTTGCCAGTCTGCGGTCAAGCTTGACAACGGGTCCCTCGCGCGGACGGGCCCATGTAAGTTTAGGCGGCTCTTTCAGAACCCCGAGCGCAAGCGAGGGGCCAAGCCGCAGAGCGGCCAATACCACATGGGGGCCGCTCCCTCACGGTCGCGGTTCTGAAAAAGCCGTAGCCTATCCCCGCCTGAACTGTCACGGGCTCCGCGACGCCTTCACTCGGAGGTGCCCGACGCTATTGACGCTGGCGCGTGGCTAAGGTATCTTCATCGTATTGGCCTCTGGGCCGAAGGGAAGAACTGCCGCCGCACCCTTTGGGGCGTCTCCGGCGTCGGGAGAATGGGCCCCCGCTTCGCAGCAGGGGGCTCAGGCCTCGCGTGCGGTCAGCCTGTAGCTGCGCCCGATCTGTCCGTAAGATCTTTCGTGGCAGCGTGTTGTGTTTTTGGGTCGGACCCGCGAACCGGGCCGAGCGGATACCCGGTGGTGTAATCGGTAACACACCAGGTTTTGGTCCTGGCATTCCTGGTTCGAGTCCAGGCCGGGTAGTCAGTGAACTGGCGGCCTTGTCTCGGACAAGCAGGGAGTGTCTCGTCGAACGCGGACGAGAGACCCGGGTGGGGCGCCTTGAGAGATACCGTCATGAGCAGACCGACTGCGGCAATCATCTTGGCGGCGGGTCGATCGACCCGAATGGTGACGGACCTTCCGAAGGTGCTTCACGAGGTTTGCGGGCGCCCCATGCTGGCGTACGTGGTCGATGCCTGCCGGGCCGCGGGGATCGAGCGGATCATCTGTGTGGTGGGTTACCAGAAAGAGGCGGTGATCCAGGCTTTCAGGGATGATCGGCAGATCATCTGGGTCGAGCAGACCGAGCAGAAGGGAACCGGTCATGCGGCGATGGTGTGCCGGGACGCCTTGGCCGATTTCGACGGCAACCTGGTGGTTATCGCGGGGGACATGCCGCTGGTTCGCAGTCAGACGCTGGCTCTGCTGATCCAGCGTCACGAGAAAGAGCGATCGGCGGTGACCCTCGCGACGGCCGTGCTCGATAACCCCACGGGTTACGGCCGGATCATCCGGGATGAATATGGGAACCTCGAAGGCATCGTCGAAGAAGGGGATTGCACGCCTGAGCAGCGTAAAATCAGGGAAGTCAATCCAAGTTACTACTGCTTCGACAAGAAGCTGCTTTTCACGGCTCTGGATCAGGTCCGTCCGGACAATGTCAAGGGCGAGTATTACATCACCGACGCGCTGGAGATCCTGATCAAAGCCGGCCATCGGGCCGTGGCGGTGACGGCGGTCCCGGCCGAAGATGCCATGGGCATCAACAGCCGTCACAACCTGGCTGAAGTCGGCCGCATCATGCAGGATCGCATTCAGCGCAACCTGATGAACAGTGGCGTCACCATCGTCGACCCCCGCACGACCTGGATCGATGTTCGGGCGGAGATCGGGCAGGACACGGTCATTTATCCGTTCACCTACATCAACGGGCGGGTCAAGATCGGCAGACACTGCGTGATCGGCCCGTTTGCGTATCTGCGGGACGGGACGGTGCTGAAGGATGACGTCGTGGCCGGTGTGTTCATTGAGCTGAAGAACTCGCTTTTGGACGAGGGCACGCGAGCCAGACACCTGAGTTATATCGGTGATGCCGAGATCGGGAAACGCGTCAACGTGGGCGCGGGCACGATTTTTGCCAACTTCGACGGCAAGGAGATTCACCGCAGCTACGTAGGCAGCGAGACGTATATCGGGAACGGCTCGATCCTGGTCGCTCCGCTGGCCATTGAGGCAGGGCGGCAGATTCCGCACGGTTCGGTGGTCCGGGGCCCCGAAAGTTCAAGTCGTGATGGTGGACAATGACCTACGACACGCAGCCTGATTTCGTGGATTGCGTTGGAGACGCCGGACTCCGCGTCTTCGGGGGGACGGCTAATCCGCTATTGGCCCAGGAGATTGCCGACGCGCTCGACGTGAAGCTCGGCCAGGCGAAGGTGGACCGCTTCCCCGACGGCGAGACGATCATCAAGCTCGAGGACGATGTTCGGGGACGTGACTGTTTCCTGGTCCAGTCGACCTGCCCGCCGGTCAACGAGAACCTGATGGAGCTGCTGATCTTCATCGACTGTCTGCGGAGGGCCTCCGCGAGGCGCATCACGGCGGTGATCCCGTATTTCGGCTACGCCCGGCAAGACCGCAAGGCCGAGGGAAGAACGCCCATCACCGCCAAGCTGGTGGCCAATCTGATCAGCCAGGCGGGCGCCCACCGCGTACTGGCGCTCGATCTGCACACCGATCAGTTGCAGGGCTTCTTCGACCTGCCGGTGGACCATCTTTCAGCAATGCCGGTCATCGCTGATCACGTTGCGGGCCTGAAGCTGAAGGATTGCACGGTGGTCTCCCCGGACGTCGGCAACGTCAAACAGGCGACTGCCTACGCGACCAGGTTGGGGATGGAACTGGCGGTGATCGACAAGCGGCGACTGGGGGGCGATTCGACAGTGGCGGCCCGCGTCATCGGCGACGTTCGGGGCAAGATGGTTCTGCTGTTTGACGACATGATCACCACCGCGGGAACGGCCGTTGAGGCGATTCGCATTCTGCGCGAGAACGGGGCCAAGCGGTTCCTCCTGGCGGCGACGCATCCGGTTTTCGCCGGTTCGGCGCCCAGCCGGATCAAGGCTGCGGCCGTCGATCAGGTCGTGGTAACGAACACGATTCCGGTCCGTGAGGAGCTGAGAAAAGATTTGCCGCAACTCACGGTGCTCTCAGTGGCCCCGATGCTGGCGGAGGCGATACGCCGGATTCACCTGAATATGTCGGTGAGCGCCCTCTTTGGACCGAAGCGATGAGAAACCGATCGAGCGGCTCGACCCGATAGGGCGTCAGGCGGCGAGCCGCGGAGCAATGGAAAACGGACCAGCGGTCTTCGAGCGGCTGGCATGAAAGAGTGAGGCGACGATGGAGATAGCACAACTGAAAGCTGAGACAAGGCAAGGCGTCGGGTCGGCGGTGGCCCGTCGTCTTCGAAAGGCGGGAAAGCTTCCGGCCGTCCTGTATGGGCACGGACAGCGACCGGAGAACCTGGTCGTGTCAGCTCACGATGTTCAGAATCTGCTGGAGCACAAGACCCACGTACTTGAGCTGCTCGTCGGAAGCGGCAAGCAGCAGGTTCTGATCAAGGACGTGCAGTTTGACCACCTCGGACTGAAACCCATTCATGTGGATTTTGCCCGCGTGAGTATGACCGAGCGCGTGGAGGTGTCCGTGCCTTTGGATTACCGCGGCACGCCCGTGGGCGTGACCGAGGGCGGGACGTTCGACGCCGCGATCGTCGACATCGAGATCGAATGCCTGGTCACCGAGATCCCCGAATCCATCCGCGTGAACGTGGCCGACCTCAAGATCGGCGATTTCTTGCACGTGAAGGATCTTGTCTTACCCGAGGGGGTCAAGCCCGTCACGCCGGGCGAAACCATCATCTGTTCGGTGAGGGCCAAGGCCGCAGAGGAAGAGGTCGTTGCCGCGGCGGAGGCGGAGGAAGGTCCGGCTGAGCCGGAAATCATCGGTCGCAAGGAAAAGGCGCCTGAGCAAGAGGAGGAATCGGAGTCGAAGTGATTGCGTGATGAGCAGACGCTTCACGGGCTGTGATGATGAAACTCATCGTGGGCCTGGGCAACCCGGGCGGGAAATACGAGCATACCCGGCACAACGTCGGGTTTCGGACGGTCGACGAGCTGTCCCGCCGCTGGCAAATCGAGGTGACCCGCGGTCGTTTCAGCGGCCTGTGCGGCAGCGGTTCGATCCGGGACCACAAGGTGCTTCTGCTCAAGCCGATGACCTACATGAATCTCAGCGGGCGCTCGGTGCGGGAGGCCCTGACGTTTCACAAGCTGTCACGGGGCGACCTGCTGGTGGTGCTGGACGACATGGCTCTCCCGTTGGGTCGGCTTCGGCTCAGGCCCGGGGGCTCGGCGGGGGGACACAACGGGTTGATCAGCGTGATCGAGCAGGCGGGCGGCGAGGATTTCGCCCGACTGAGGATCGGTATCGAATCCGTGGAAGGCAGCCGGATGGTGAACCATGTGCTCGGCGAGTTCACGGCGGTGGAACAACCGCGGGTCGAGCAGGCCATTGCCCGGGCGGCCGACGCGGTGGAGTGTTGGCTCACTGAAGGTATTGACAGTGCGATGAACAGATTCAATCGTCCCGAGGAGTGAAACGGCGGGCAGCGGGCCGCGCCGGCGGGACCGTGGGAGGTGCAGGACCTTGTTGCGAAAATACGAAGGAATGTTCCTGTTTGACCCGGTCGTCATGTCTGACTGGGAGGCCATTCAGGGCGAGATCAACCGCATGTTCGACCGGGCCGGGGCTCGGGTGATTGCCTGCGCGAAGTGGGACGAGCGTCGCCTGGCTTACGAGATCCGCGGGCGAAAACGGGGTATCTATGTCCTGACGTACTTTGAGGCGGATTCGTCGAGGATCGCGGATATCGAGCGCGATGTGCAGCTTTCGGAGGCCGCGCTGCGATGCCTCATTGTGCGGGTTGATCACATGACCGAAGACGAGATGAAGGAGGCCGCCGCCAAGCCGGCGAGTCATGCGGCCCCTGATGACGACCGCAGCGATCGGTCCGGCGAGGGGCGCCGTTCGCGGCGTCGCGAGTCGGAGGTCACGGTGCCGGACGTGACGGAGGAGACGCCTGCCGAAACGGAGGAATGAGTCATGGCCAGCTTCAATCGGGTGATCCTCGCGGGTAACCTGACGCGCGATCCGCAGCTTTCCTACACGCCGAACAATACGGCGGTGTGTGAGTTCGGCTTGGCGGTCAATCGCCGGTGGCGGGACCGGGATGGCAACCAGAAAGACGAGGTCTGCTTCGTCGATGTGACTTCATACGGTCGCCAGGCAGAGACCATCAACCAGTACATGAAGAAGGGCAGCGGGATACTGATTGAAGGCCGGTTGCGCTTTCGGCAATGGACCAGCAAGGAAGGACAGAGTCGGAACAAGCTCGATGTAGTGGTAGAGAATTTCACTTTCCTCGGCAGCGGTGCTGGAGCCGCAGGCCGGCCTGCGGACAGACCGGCAGCCAGTGTGGTGGAAGAGGGGCCGCCGCCGGACGATTTCGGCCCGCCGGTGGAAAACCCGGACATCCCGTTCTGACGCTCCACGCGGCGGGGCGAGGCGGTCTGCTGAACCCGGGGCAAGCCCGCCCATCCGACCGTGATTGACGGTCGGTCGTGGGGCGGGAAAGGCTTGTGAGTGTTTGGCGCAGGCATGCGCAAGTGATGAATCAACAGGGGGCTGAGGACGCGAGCGCGTTCTGCTGACAAGCGGTGCAGAATCAGAGACTGATTGCCCATACGCAGCGGTGCAATCCCGGCCCTGTTGGGGTAGAATGAATGGACACGCGTGAGGTGACCGGATGAAACTGTTGTTGCGACGCGATATTCCGAAAGTGGGCTTGGCCGGCGAGGTGATCGAGGTCAGTGAGGGCTATGCCCGGAACTACCTGATTCCGAACCACTTGGGCGTTGAGCCGACCAAGGCCAACATGAAACGGATCGAAGAAGACAAGCGCCTGGCCGAGGAGGAACGCCGTCGGCGCCGCGCGGCGCTGGAGGAAATGGCCGGACGTATGACCAATGTTGAGGTGACCATCTCAGCCGCCTGCAACAAGGAGGGCCATCTCTACGGTTCGGTGGGGCCTCGTGAGATTGCCGCGGCCTTGCGCGATGAGGGCCACGACGTGGACGCCAAGCAGGTCCAGTTGCGGGAACCGATTCGCCAGTTGGACAGCGTGGTCGTCCCCGTGCTTCTCGCCGACGACCTCCAGGTTGACGTCAAGGTTTGGGTCGTTCGCGAGACGGGCAGCATTGTCGAGGAGGACGAAGAAGAGGAACGTCGCAGGCCAGAGAAGCCGGGCAGGGAGGCGCACCCATATGACCGCGGAACCGGCGTCGACGCTCTCGACCTCAACCTCTGATGTCCGGCCGGCGCCCGGTTTGCCCGTTCGGGTGCCGCCCCAGGATATTGAGGCGGAGAGGGGGCTTCTCGGTTCGATGTTGCTGAACCGCGAGGCGATCGGGGATGTTCTGCCGATCATCGGGCAGAACTCCGAACGATTCTACCGTCCCGACCACCGCAAGCTCTTCAACGTATTGATCGAGATGTACGACCGGGGCGACCCGATCGACCTGGTGACCGTTCGCAACGAGCTTGAGCGGCGGGGGTTGCTCAAGGAGGTCGGCGACGTCGACTACCTCGTCCAGTTGGCCGAATCGGTGCCGTCGCACCTGCACGCCGAGCATTACGCCCGCCTGGTGGTCGACAAGGCCATGCTGCGCGACTTGATCGGCGCGGCGGGGCAGGTGATCGAGGAGGCTCACAACCACCGCCAGGAGGCGAAGGAGATCCTCGATCGCGCCGAGCAGCTCCTCTTTCACGTGACCGACCAGCGGGTCAGCGAGCAGGCCGAGCCTATTCGTCGATTGCTGGAGGAGACTTTCCACCAGATCGAGGCCCGCGAAGGGCACTACATCACCGGCCTTCCGACCGGCTTCATCGAGCTGGATGACATGCTCAGCGGCTTGCAGAAGGGTGAGATGATCATCGTTGCGGCTCGCCCAAGCATGGGCAAGACGGCCTTCGGGCTGAACGTCGCCGAATACGTCGCAACCCGCGAGCGAAAGCCGGTGGTATTCTTCTCGATGGAAATGAGCAGGCAGGCGGTCGCCCAGCGTCTGTTGTGCGCGCGGGCCCGCGTCGATTCGCATAGGTTGCGGCGAGGCATGCTTTCCAGCGACGACCTGCAGCGGCTGACCGAAGCCTGCGACGGTCTGGCCGAGGCTCCGTTGCTGATCGACGACACCCCGGGCATGAGTGTGCTTGAACTGCGGGCCAAGACCCGGCGACTGGTCAAGCGTTTTGCCGTCGAGGCGGTATTCGTGGACTATCTCCAACTTATGCGGGCTCCAAACCGCACCGAGAGCCGCCAGCAGGAGGTTTCCGAGATCAGCCGCGGCCTGAAAGCCCTCGCCCGCGAGCTGAACATTCCGGTCGTGGTCATGGCCCAGCTCAACCGCAATCCCGAGCAGCGCACCGGCAATCGCCCGCGAATGAGCGACCTGCGCGAGTCCGGGGCCATCGAGCAGGACGCCGATGTCATTATGCTTCTGCACCGCGAGGAGTATTACCAGAAAGAAAACCCCAACCCTGAGATTCAGGGGCTGGCCGAGGTTATCGTCGACAAACAGCGAAACGGCCCGACCGGCATCGTCAAGCTGTTCTTCAACCAGCGTCTGACGCGTTTCGACAACCTCGCCGCGGGCCAGGAGCCGTCCTACGTCGCCACCGCCGGTTACGATTCCTTTGCCGAGTATCAGTCGGAGACTTCGCCTCCGGATTACGACGAGCACGTCGGACGTTCATTGCCCGCGGCCGATGAAGAATCCGCACCGTTCTGAGTTCTGCTGACGACTGATCCGAAAGCTGGCGGATGGTTCGCCCTGGAGAACGATCTGATCCGGAATCTCAAATTGCAGATTTCAAATCACAGATGCGGCTGGTCCGCGGGCGCGGACTTTACCCAAGGTGGCGTGCAGAGCACGCTGCCTACGCGATACCTCTCACCCTATCCCGCACCGCCAGCAGATCCTTCATCACATTGTGCAGCGATTCACGGTAGCCGGTCGTGCCGAAGGCGTCGTGGAGCTGGCGATACAGCTTGAAGAGCTGGTTGTAGACTTCGTGGCGTTTGGCGTCGGGCTTGTAGAGCTTGGGCTTGAGGCCGCACATCCTGGCCTGGGCGGCTTCGACGGAGTCGTATCCGCCGGTCGCCGAGCCGGCCACCACAGCCCCGAAGATGGCCGCGCCCAGAGCACAGGTCTGGGCCGAGCGGCTGATCTTCATCGGCCGCCCGGTGACGTCGGCGTAGATTTGCATGACCAGCGGGCTCTTTTCGGCGATGCCGCCGCAGTTGATGACCTCCTCGACCTTAACGCCGTACTCTTCGAGCCGCTCCATGATCATGCGAGCGCCCATCGCGCTGCCCTCGATGAGAGCGCGGTAAACTTCGGCCCGCGTCGTGTGAAGCGTCTGGCCGACGAGCAGGCCCGTCAGCCGCGGGTCGACCAGAATGGTGCGATTGCCGTTGTTCCAGTCCAGGGCCAGCAACCCGCTTTCGCCGGGCTTGAGCTTGGACGCCTCCTGGGCGAGCCTGGCGTGTGCCTTTTCGCCGGCGTCGAAGTAGTTGACGAACCAGTTGAA
>ERZ795050.3497-NODE-3497-length-15505-cov-53.902913_pt1 | contig 15505 bp, 15 predicted proteins | sample MGYA00375134_ERZ795050 | MGnify/ENA primary metagenome ERZ795050 (study PRJEB30179, sample SAMN05720221) | activated sludge metagenome | isolation source: Anaerobic digester | place: Japan | collected 2015-05-26 ... | reverse complement strand
GGGAGACTAATAGACGGTGGAGAATGCGCGAATTGGAGGCTTGAAGACGAGGTGATAAAATGTTTGTGAGACTGGAAGACTGGATGACGATGAGATAGGATGACTGTATGACGAGGGAGACTGGATGACGAGATGACTTGGAGACGAGATGACTGGGTGACTGGGTCACGAAATGAACAGTTTGCCTTTGTGATTAACTTTCAACTTTACAAACTTTATAAACTCTTAAACTCCTCCTCTTATCAACTTATCAACTTTTAAACCCTTAAAAACCTTTAAACCCTTAAACCTTTAAACTTCCCTCATCACCCATCACCCATCAATTATTTACTCCTTCCACTCTTAAACTACTAAACTCCTCCACTCCTCCACTTTAATTTTCCATTTGTGCTCATTTGTGTTCATTTGTGGATAATTAGTCCTTACTTAAAAAGGCAATAAACAGTAGTTTATTAATAAGTTATAGATGATTTTTTCTTAAATTACTGCAATATTTTGTAATTTTGTACCATAAAAATTGTAAATTTTTTAAAATAGTGCTAAAGGAAAAGAAGCAAAATCAAGAGAATTTATTTTTCCCATTTAGTAACACATTAGATCAAAAACCTACACTGCATATTTTAGCAAATAAAGTACGATGGGAATTATTTGAAAAAGCCTTTGTATCCTTGTACAGTACGCTTATAAAACATCTTGCAACACCTATTAGCTTAATGGTATGTTTGCTAATGTTAAAACATATTCACAATTTGTCTGATGAGATGATAGTGGAACAATGGAACCAGAACAATTATTTTCAATACTTTACAAGAGAGAATTTTTTCGTATGTGGTTTGCCATATGAAGCATCAGTGTCAGTACAATATTTTTTCAAATTAAATATTAAAATTGATTTTATAAAGGGTAACTAAATAATGATGAAGATTAATTTATTGCTTTTATTTTTTAGTTTGACAATTTTATATGGTTGCCAACGAGTAGAAAAAATGTATTATCCTGATGGATCTTTAGCTGCTGAATATTCCATAAAAAGAGGATTAAAACATGGTGTAGCTTATAAATATGACCAAACTGGGAATAAAATTGCTGAGATGATATACTCTCAAGACAAGCTAAATGGTGATTATATAGAATATTATCCTAATGGCGCAATAAAATCTATTATTAAGTATAAAAATAATAAAAAAAATGGTAAGGCTATTTATTATGACATTTTAGGTAATGTAATTGAAGAATTAAATTATGAAAACGATACTTTGAATGGTATTTACAGAGAATATTTTTCGAATAATATGTTGAAAATAGAAGGATATTATAAAAAGGGGAAGTTTGATGGTAAATGGCATTATTATAATGAAAATGGATTTATTATAGGTATCGGTCAGTTTGATAATGGGAATGGTATACTTAAGACTTTTTATCCTTATTCGAATAAAATACATTCTATTACTTATTTTGAAAATAATCTTAAAAATGGATTAGAATTTGTATTGTCTATTGATGGAGATACTATCAAAAAAAATTATTATAAAAATTAGATCTTTTAAAGTTTTAAGAGAATAAATAAAAGATTTTTGTAAAAAATATTTTGATTTTTCATTTAAAAAAAAATATATAATTTTGCCAAACCAAATTAAAAAAAATAAAACTATGAGTCAAATTGAAGAAAAAGTAAAAGCTATCATCGTAGACAAATTAGGAGTTAATGAAAATGAAGTAATTCCAGAGGCAAGTTTTACTAATGATCTAGGAGCAGATTCTCTAGATACTGTAGAATTAATTATGGAATTTGAAAAAGAATTTAATCTAAGTATTCCTGACGAAGATGCTGAAAAAATCACTACTGTAGGTGAAGCTATTGATTATATCAATCAGCACATTCAAAAGTAAAAAGCTAATACAATGGATCGCAGACGAGTAGTTATAACTGGAGCCGGTGCCATTACTCCTTTAGGTAATAATGTAGAAGATTTTTGGAAATCTCTACTCGAGGGAGTTAGTGGCGCTGACTTCATTACTCATTTTGATGTTTCTAAATTTAAAACAAAATTTGCCTGTGAAGTTAAAAATTTCGATCCTGCTGATTACTTTGATAGAAAAGAACTACGTAAATATGACCTCGTGTCAACTTACGGAATAGTAGCTGCTAATCAAGCTATTACAGACGCTAATATTAATCCAGCTGATATTGATCCTTATCGAGTAGGTGTGGTATGGAGTAGTGGCATTGGTGGTATACAAACCTTTTTTCAAGAAATAAAAAGTTTTGTAGAAGGTGATGGTACTCCTCGCTATAATCCATTTTTTGTACCTAAAATGATAATTGATATCACTGCTGGTCATATTAGTATGGCACATGGTTTCAAGGGTCCTAACTATGCAACGGTATCTGCATGTGCCTCTTCTGCCAATGCTATAGTAGATGCAGTATTACTGATTCGTCATGGCTATGCAGACGTTATCGTCGCTGGTGGTTGCGAAGCTGCTATTACTGAACCTGGCATGGGTGGTTTTAACTCTATGAACGCTATATCTGTTAGAAATGATGACCCCAAAACTGCCTCTAGACCTTTTGATAAAGATCGTGATGGCTTCGTAATGGGTGAAGGTGCTGCTGGCTTGATAATAGAAGATTTAGAACATGCTAAAAAACGTGGTGCTAAAATTTATGCTGAAATATTAGGCTTCGGGCTTAGTGCTGATGCTTATCATATCACTGCACCACATCCAGAAGGAGAAGGTGCTAAACATGCTATGAGCTTTGCACTTAATGATGCTGGTATTGATAAATCTAAAATAGATCATATCAATACACATGGTACCTCTACTCCTGTAGGTGACGCCGCTGAGGCTAAAGCTATAGTAGGTGTTTTCGGTGAACATGCTAAAAATATTTCTATTAATTCTACTAAATCTATGCATGGTCATCTATTAGGTGCCGCTGGTGCTTTAGAATCTTTAGCTACTATTTTGAGTATTAAAAATAATGTAGTACCACCTACTATTAATCATTTCACTGATGACCCAGAGCTACCCCAGCTAGATTATACTTTTAATCATAAAAAGGAACGAATTGTTAACTACGCCATTAGTAATACTTTCGGCTTTGGTGGGCATAATGTTTCTTTACTTTTTGCAAAATATAATGATTAGTTTTGGAACTAACATTAAAACGAAATAGTAACGAATTAAAATCATTAAAAAAAGCAATTAATGATATTTTTGGTTTTAAACCCAAAAATATTTTCTTATATCAATTAGCCTTGACACCACGTTTTGTCGAGGCTTTTTTTAGTGGTGAAAAAATATCAAATGAAAGATTAGAGTTTCTAGGTGACGCAGTCATAGACTTAATCGTTGGTCAATATTTATTTAACAAATTCCCATATAAAGATGAGGGTTTTCTCACAGAGATACGCTCTCGTGTCGTAAACACCCAATATTTAAGTACTATTGCCAAAGATATAAAACTGTCAGAAATTGCAGAAAAATTTATTCCAGCTAATCATAAAACACCTTCTAAAAATTGGCTGGGAAATGTGTTTGAGGCCTTTATGGGCGCTATGTTTATAGACAAAGGTTACGATTTTTGTTATGATTTTTTTATTCATTATATAGCTAATAAGACTTTTGATATTGAGAACATCATTGAAGAAAAGCAAAACTACAAAAGCCAATTGATAGAATATTGTCAAAAAAATAAATTAAAGATTGAATTTAAATCAGAAAAATTAGATACAAGTAGTGATTTTAAAATTAAAATATTTATAAATAATAAACTCAAAGGAGAATCTACTGCTCCTACTATAAAACAAGGTGAAAAAGATGCTTCTAAAATAGCTTATGAGAATATAGATAAATAGAATCTCATTCATTGGTAAATAATTTTTTTGTTATGCTGATTTTCATTTATTAAAACTACTTCATTACTTTGTATAATCTTTGTAATATTCTTATTATTTTGTAATTTTGTAAAAAATATTATATGTTTGATAATCTAAGTGATAGGCTAGAACAGGCATTTAAAAAAATAAAAGGACAGGGACGTATTTCGGAGATTAATATTTCTGAGACATTAAAAGAGATTAGACGTGCACTAGTAGATGCTGATGTTAACTATAAAATAGCTAAATCTTTCACAGAGAATGTTAAAAATAAAGCTATTGGACAAGAAGTGATCAAGAGTGTCTCTCCAGGTCAAATGATGATAAAAATTGTCCATGATGAATTAGTTGATCTGATGGGAGGTCAAGCTGTTGATTTAAATTTGAAAAGTAAACCAGCTGTCATCTTATTAGCAGGATTACAAGGTAGTGGAAAAACCACCTTTGCTGCCAAGCTAGCTCGCTATCTTAAAAATAACAAAAAACGTAACGTGATATTAGTAGCCTGCGACGTTTATCGTCCTGCAGCTATCAACCAATTAAAAACTCTCGGTGAGCAAGCTGGTGTACAAGTGTTTGCTAAAGAAAATGAAAAAAATCCAGTAAAAATTGCTCTCGATGCCCTTAAATATGCAAAAGAAAATGATATTAATACTATAATAGTAGATACTGCTGGCCGTTTAGCTATAGATGAAGATATGATGAAAGAAATCAGAATGCTTTATGATGTTCTCAAACCAGATGAAACACTTTTTGTAGTAGATGCTATGACAGGCCAAGACGCTGTAAATACTGCAAAAGCTTTTAATGATGTTTTAGATTATGATGGAGTTGTCCTCACAAAATTAGACGGCGATACACGCGGTGGTGCTGCTATCTCTATTAAAGCTACTGTAAATAAACCTATTAAATTTAGTAGTATCGGAGAAAAATTAGATGATATTGATGTCTTTCATCCAGATAGAATGGCTAGTAGAATTCTAGGAATGGGTGATATAGTATCATTTGTTGAACGTGCCCAACAACAGGTAGATGAACAAAAAGCTCGTGAAGTAGAGAAAAAAATTAAAAAAAATAAATTTGATTTTAATGATTTTCTCGATCAAGTGCAGCAAATAAAAAAAATGGGGAATCTTAAAAATCTCATGAGTATGATTCCTGGTATGAATAAAGCTATTAGAGATATTGACATTGATGATGATGCATTTAAACAAATAGAGGCCATTATTCATTCTATGACACCCTATGAACGTGAACATCCAGAAGCATTAAATGGATCTAGAAAAATTAGAATTGCTAAAGGTAGCGGCACTACTGTACAAGATGTAAATACTTTCCTCAAACAGTTTGAAGAAATGCGAAAAATGATGAAAAAAGTTCTAAATGCAGATCCTAAACAATTAAAAAGGATGGAACAATTAAATAAAAATTTATTCTCATGAATATCTTAGATGGCAAAGCTACAGCAGAGCAAATAAAAGAAGAAATTAAAACTCAAGTAGCACATTTTATCGATGATGGTGTTAGACCTCCTCATCTGGCAGCAGTACTTGTAGGTAATGATCCTGCTAGCGAAACGTATGTTAGAAACAAAGAAAAAAATAGTAAATTAGTTGGTTTTACATCATCAGTTTATAATCTACCAATAGATACTTCAGAAAAAGAATTGCTCAAAGTAGTTGGATTTCTTAATGATGACCCTGATGTAGATGGCTTCATTGTACAATTACCCTTGCCTAAGCATATTGACGAGCAAAAAATTATTAATGCAATTGATCCCAAAAAAGATGTAGATGGTTTTAATCCAATTAATATTGGTAAAATGGTCCTTGGTTTAGATACATACCTGCCCGCCACTCCTAGCGGTATTATTGAACTACTAAAACGTAATAAAATAGAAACTGTGGGGAAACATGCTGTGATAATTGGTAGATCAAATATAGTTGGTACGCCGTTATCTATATTATTATCTAGAAAAAATGATTTTGCCAATTGCACGGTTACTATTTGTCATTCTCAGACTCCAAATATTCAAGAGTTTTCTTTACAAGCTGATATTTTAGTAGCTGCACTAGGTAAACCTTCTTTTGTAACAGCAGATATGGTTAAAGAAGGAGCAATAGTCATAGATGTAGGCATAAATACTATTCCAGATAATACAAAAAAAAGTGGCTTTAGAACTGTAGGTGATGTAGATTTCGACGAAGTATCTAAAAAAGCTTCATGGATAACACCTGTGCCAGGAGGAGTCGGTCCTATGACCATTGTTAGTTTACTTATGAATACACTGAAAGCTTATAAATATAGATTTAATCTATCTTGATTTTATTAATTCAATATTTTATTTGACTTTCTGAATATTATTTTTTTCTGTTTTTTATGTTATTAAAAAGATTAGAGCTTACAAATTTTAAAATACATAATTATTTAAAATTAGAATTTTCTGAAGGTCTTAATTATATTGTGGGAGATAATGGTATAGGAAAAACATCAATCCTCGATAGCATTTATTATTTGGGACTCACACGCAATCCTTATAATATTACTGATAATAAATTTATACAATTTAATAAAGAATTTTTTTTAATAAAAGGATTTTTTTATTCAGATAATAATAGTCCAGAAAATATAGAAATTTTATATCACAATATTAATGGTAAAAAAGTATGCAGAAATGAAAAATTCTATAAAAGATTTTCAACACATTTAGGCCTTATCCCTATGGTTTTTATTTGTCCATCAGATATTTACGAGCTAGTTTATAATCAAGAAAATAGACGTAAACTGATAGATCAGATTTTATCACAGCAAAGTAGTAATTATCTGAATGCTTTACAAAATTATCAAAAGCTTTTACAACAAAGAAACCATCTATTGAAACAACAAAGTTTGTTTGGTAAAGACTTTTCTAATATGCTAAATGCTATTAATACTAATATAATACCTCTAAACGAAGAAATTTATAAATATCGAACCAATTTAATAGCTGATATTAATAAAACTATTAATAATATTTTTTATTCCATATCTAATATTGATGTGTCTGTATCCATAAAATATGAATCAAACATTGAGCTTAAAAACATAGAAAATCTTTTTAATGACACCTTGGAAAATGATCTCCGTCTGACACATACTACGATAGGTATTCATAGAGATAAATTGTATTTTTTATTTAATAATGATGATATCTCACAGATAGCTTCTCAAGGACAACAAAAATTATTTATTATTGCTCTCAAATTATCTCTATACCAGTGGTTGAGTATTCATTATAATGAACATGCCATTTTGCTATTGGATGATATTTTTGATAAATTAGATAAGTATAGAACACATAAATTATTAGAACAATTACAAAATTTTAATCTAACTCAAATTTTTATAACTGATACAGATGCTGATAGAATAGCTAGTGATCAAGTAAATAATTTAATAGTCTTATAAATTTTATTTATATACATCTTAATTTAGATTTATGATAATTCAAAAAAATAATATAATTTTGTCAAAAATTTAAATGGCAACAACAGCAGATATAAGTAATGGGATATGTATAGAATTTAATGGTGAGCTATACACAGTAGTAGAATTTCAACATGTCAAACCAGGTAAAGGTGGTGCATTTGTTAGAACAAAACTAAAACATATACCTAGCGGTCGAATACTTCAGAATACTTTTCAATCAGGAGTTAAAATTAACATTCAACGAATAGAAAGACGTCCTTATCAATTTTTATATAAGGATAATGAAGATTATCATTTCATGCATGTAGAGACATTTGAGCAAATAATGATTCCTGAATCTCTTATTAATGCTCCACAATTTCTTAAAGAAGGGCAAGAGGTAGAAATAGTTTTTCATGCAGAAAGTGAAACTCCTCTATTTTGTGAATTACCTACATATGTGGTATTAGAAATAACATATAGCGAACCCGGTCTAAAGGGTGATACAGCTACTAATGCGATGAAACCTGCTATTTTAGAAACAGGTGCTGAAATTAGAGTTCCACTTTTTATTAATGTTGGTGATAAAATTAAAGTAAATACTCAAACAGGTGAGTATGGTGAAAGAGTTAATAAAGATTAAAAAAATACTAAAATAATGAACTTAGAAAGACAATATAGTATAGAAGAGCTTATTACAATTATAAATAATCCAATCGCTAGGGTAATTGGAGATAAAAATATCAAAGCTACGGGCATCAATGAGATACATAGAGTTGTACCTGGAGACATTACCTTTGTAGATAATGAAAAATATTTTAATCGTGCACTCAGCTGCTTAGCTTCGATAATATTAATTAATAAAGAGGTAGAAGCTCCTGACGGTAAAGCCCTAATATACTCTGATGATCCTTTTAGAGATTATGTAAAATTAGTAAAATTCTTTGCTCCTTTTCAGCCACAAGATATGCCAATACATCCAAGTGCTGAAATTGGTGAAGGTACTATTATTCAGCCATTAGTATTTATAGGACCAAATGTGAAAATTGGTAAAAATTGTATTATTCATCCTAATGTTACAATTCATGCAAATACAATTATTGGTAATAATGTAATTATTAATAGTGGTTCAGTAATAGGAGGAGAGGCCTTTTATTTCAAAAGTCGTCCAGATTATTTAGATAAATTAGAAGGATGTGGCAGAGTAGTTATAGAAGATGATGTAGAAATAGGATCCTGCTGCACAATAGATAGAGGAGTATCATCTGATACTATTATAGGTAAAGGTACAAAATTAGATAATTTAATACAAGTAGGACATGATACTATCATAGGTAAAAATTGCTTAATAGCAGCACAGGCAGGAATAGCTGGTGTAGTAAATATGGAAGATAATGTAATACTTTGGGGACAAGTCGGTGTACAAAAAGATCTTACTATAGGTAAAGGAGCTATGGTTTTAGGACAGTCTGGTGTTGCTAAATCTATAGAAGGAGGTAAAGTTTATTTTGGTAGCCCAGCACGTGAAGCATCTGATAAAATGCGAGAAATAGCTTTATTAAAAAAATTACCAGAATTATTCGATGCTGTCAATAAATTAATGAAAAATCATGGCATTTCTTCAGAATTGGAAATTAATAAAGATATAAATAATATCGAGTAGAAATAAGCCAGAATAATATAAATTAATCAATTTTATGGAGTGTTATATAAAGATTGACAGGGGTTTGTAAAATATTTTTATGTTATAGTTTAAATATTTTATTATTTTAATAAAATTTATTATTTTTGTCTAAAATTTTTTAACTATGAAAGAATTATTAGAAAACATTGATAAATACTTGGCTCTGCCAAAGGATCACAAACGAGATTTCCTGGATCAGCTATACCAGTACCTCGTTAATAGCAATGCCACTGCTGTTGATTATCAAAGAGTGAAAATCCAATCGACTGCAGCTATATGTCCAGACTGTAGAAGTGAAAATGTCATCAAAGTTGGCAAACGAAATGGCAGACAAGTCTATAAATGCAAGTCTTGCGGTTATCAATTCCGCGAGACTGCTCGCACCTTTGTCTATCGTATGCGAAAATACCCATTAATGCTCGATTATATGAGATGCATGCTCGAGGGTAAAAGTCTGCGAGCATGTGCTAATGAGGTTGGCATTTGCCTAAAAACCAGCTTCGAATGGCGACACAAAATATTAGCTGCTATTAGAGCCTTAGAAGGTGGAATCAGCTTCTCTGGAATTGTGGAAGCAGATGAACTACTAATGAAATATTCTGAAAAAGGGAGAAAGTTTAAAAACAAAGAAGAATATCGAAGAGCTAAAAAGAAGAAACATCCCAAGGTAGCAGTATTAGTAGTAACAGACAGAGAAGGTAATATACTTTTTAAACAAGTTGGAGAGAAAAAAGTGAAAGATGAACAATTGAGAGAAGAGCTAAAAAATAGATTGTCAGAAAACAATCTGATATGTGTGAAACCAAAGAAAGAGTTCAGAAAAGCTGTTAAAAGTTTACAAAGTAAAAAAGTAATAGTAAATAAAAGACAGATTAAGCGAGGGATTTATAGTGTAAAAATAGTAGAGAACAAAATAAGTGATTTCAAGACGTGGTTGAGTAGATTCCATGGAGTAGCTACTAAGTACTTGCAGAGCTACCTTATGTGGTTTGTGATAATGAATAAGTACTTAAAAGAGTTGATAGATTCTGACATTGGTAGACTACTGAACTTGTCATCGCACGACAGATGGGCGTGGGACAAGTATAGAAAAATAGTTAGTCAAAGATATGATTAACATACTTTGAAATATAACAAAGATTATTATTATACATACACTTTTTTATCCTTTTATAAAGACCTTCAATTATTAAGCACTTTGTTAATCTCTCCTATCTCTATTGTAATCATTTACAATTCAATAAACGGAAGTTAGTGTTAAATTTTTTTGTTTAGTAATGTAATATTGTTATGTATAATATAAAAAATTATTGTGTGAGATGGTGAAAAACATCTTCTACATTTAGTTTATCAATCTTTAATTCTAATATTTTTAAATTGTTTTTTATAGCTTTTTCAAAAATTTGTTCATTCACTTTAGCATCATTCTCTGCTAATATTTCATATGAATTATTGGGTAAGGCCTGATACGATATGATGCCAATAAGTGAATTAAAAAAGCTAGTTTCTGCTCTTTTATCAAATCTAACTTCTATTTTTATTTGATTAGCTTGATAAATGCCTATATCTTTTGTTAGAGAATCTGCGACTATTTTACCTTTATTTAGGATTATCACTCTATCGCACATATATTCTACCTCTTGCATAATATGTGTCGAAAGTAAAACCGTTTTTTTCTTTCCTAAAGTTTTTATCAAATCTCGTATTTCTATTATTTGATTAGGATCTAGCCCAGAAGTGGGTTCATCAAGAATAAGAATGGGTGGGTCATGCAGCATCACCTTAGCTAAGCCTACGCGTTGTCTATAGCCTTTCGATAATTGATTAATTTTTTTATTAATTTCATTTTGCAATCCTACCATCTCTATTACTTCATCAATTCTTTGTTTTTTATTACTTATTTTATATATATTTGCTACAAAATTCAAAAATTCTTTAATATACATTGAAAGATAAAGAGGATTATGTTCAGGTAGGTAGCCAATATTTTTCTGAATTTTTTTAATATCATTTCTAATGTCTATGCCCATCAATTCTGCTCTACCTTCTGTAGGTGGCATATAACCTGTTAGAATTCTAAGAAGAGTTGTTTTGCCTGCTCCATTAGGTCCTAGAATACCAACAATAGTATGATCTTTAATCTCAAAAGAGACTTTATCTAGTGCTTTTTGTTTACCATAAAGCTTTGTAATATCTTGTGTTATTATCATGTTTTTATTACAATTATTTGTAAATGCAAAATTAAGAATATTTCTATTAAGAATTTATTAATTCATTTAAAAAAATATTTTTATCTTTGCAAAAATAATTGGTCTCATGGCCGAGTGGCTAGGCAACGGTCTGCAAAACCGTGTACAGCGGTTCGAATCCGCTTGAGACCTTTTTTATTTTATTATTATTTTATTCCTTTTAAAAACACATAATTTTTTTTAACTTTGCATAAAAAATGTCCATTATAAAACCATCTATTCCTAGTGGGACAAGAGATTTTAACCCAGATCAGGCTAAAAAACGTAATTTTATTTTTGATACACTAAAAAAAATCTTTGAATTACATAATTTTTTACCAATAGAGACACCAGCAATGGAAAACTTAACAACATTGTTAGGTAAATATGGTGATGAGGGTGACAAACTTATTTATAGAATTATAAATTCAGGTGATTTTCTAAAAGATATACCTGATGAGCTATGGCACAACAAAGATACCAAAAAATGGATGGAATATTTATGTGATAAAGGACTCAGGTATGATCTTACTGTACCCCTAGCTAGATATGTTGTAATGCATAGAAATGAAATTAATTTCCCTTTTAAAAGATACCAAATTCAACCAGTATGGCGAGCAGATAGGCCACAAAAAGGTAGATATCGTGAATTCTATCAATGTGATGTAGATATTATTGGGACAGACTCTCTTCTTGCTGAAATAGAACTAATATCTCTTGTAGATGAAGTTTTCACAGAACTGAATGTAGAGACTATTACTAAAATAAATAATAGAAAAATATTGCAAGGCATAGCTTATTGGTTACAGCTAGATGATGATGAATTTATGAATTTTACTACTATTTTAGATAAATTAGATAAAATAGGATTAGATGGTGTCTTAGACTTATTTAAAAATGATGCGTGGGATGATGAAAAAATTTCAAAACTTAAAAATTTAATAAATTTCAGCTCAAATAATAAAGATTGGGGAGAAATAATAAATTATTTAGATTCAATATTTATAAATAATGACATAGGCAAAGCCGGGCTCAATGAATTGAAAATTATTTTTGATAATTTAAGTTTTTTAGAACTTCAAAATAAGCAAATTTTAGATATTACACTTGCTAGAGGGTTAAATTATTATACCGGTACTATCTTTGAAGTTGTTTGTGATGAGGTATCACTTGGTAGTATATGTGGAGGTGGTAGATATGATAATCTGACAGCTCTTTTTGGTTTAAATAATGTCTCTGGTGTAGGTATATCCTTTGGTGCTGAACGCATTTATGATATTATGGAAAAATTAAATAAATTCCCCGATAATATTATCAATGATAATAAAATATTGATAATAAATTTTGGCGAAAATTATCTCAGCTACTGTTTATCAATATTATCAAATTTAAGAAAAGAAAATCTGAAAGCAGATTTATATCCTGATAATGCTAAAATAAAGAAACAATTTAATTATGCTGATGCATCGAAATACAAATATGTGATTATCGTAGGTGAGGAAGAAATAGCTAATGATGAGGTATCTATTAAAAATATGATTAGTGGAGAACAGGTAAAAGTTTCGAAAAATAATATAATTAAGTATTTAAAAAATTAATATTTATGGAAAAAAGATTTTTAGAAGGTAAAACAGTAGGTATATTGACAGGTGGTGGAGATACACCAGCTCTCAATTCTTCAATAGAACAGATACGTAATCATGTATCTATACTTGGAGCCAAGGTATATGGCATTAGACAAGGTTGGAAAGGATTATTAGGTGAAGGAGATATTGTAGATCTGACTAATCAACCTTTTGACGGTAAATGTGGTGGTACTGCATTGAAATCTAGTCGGACAAATCCTTTTCCTTCTAAAAAAAATCCAGAAAGCCGCGTAGATCAAGTACTCACTAATCTTGATCGCTATGGTATAGATATTTTAGTAACTATTGGTGGTGACGATACTAATGGTGCTGCTAAAAAATTATGGGAGCAAGAGAGAATTCCTGTTATTGGTTTTCCAAAAACTATTGATAACGATTTACGTACTACAACTATTCATGGATATAAAGGAAAGGATATAGAAGTATGCCTTTGTCCAGGGTTCCCATCTGCAGCTAATTCTGTCGTAGAATATACTCAAAAAATTCGTACTACTGCATCTTCTCATAACAGAGTAATGGTACTAGAAGTTATGGGACGTCATGCTGGATGGCTTACTGGTACATCTTCTTATGGATTTGCAGATATGGCTTTAATCCCAGAATTCGAGATTAATAAAGAAAGAAAAGAAAAATTTTTCGAAAAAGTAAAAGAAAAATATCAAGAAAATAATTATTTGATTATAGCTGTATCAGAGGGCACTCGTTGGTATAATGATCAAACTGGCCAAGTCGAGGAAGTGTATGCTAGCACTGAGACTGATGAATATGGTCATCCACGTTTGGGTGGCATTAGTGGTGTCATTGCTAATGAAATTTCTCAAAAACTAAAAATTGATGCTAGAGCACAAATAATTGGTTACTACGCTCGTAGTGGTAAATGCTTCGAATATGACAGAAAACTTACAGTAGCATTAGCAGACAAAGTTTTAGACCTTTTACTTAGAGAAGATTATGGTAAAATGCCTGTACTTAAAAGAATAGAAAGCTTCCCATACATTGAAGAGTATAATACTACGGCTATCGATATGGGCAATATAGGCAATTTACCACTTCCTTTAGATTATTATAATCCAGATGAATTCGAAATTTCTGAACCTTACTATGATTTCCTTTATCATATACTCGGTCCTATCGAAAAATATGAGTTTAAATACAAATATCCTAAAGTTTACCCTATTAAATAATGAAAATTTAGTTTTTTTTGTTTAAACTTTTAACTGTATAAACTCATCGACATTTTAGAATACTAATAAGATACTTAATCATTTCTTTTAAATTCACAGTACTAAAATTAATTAAACATCTAATGCAATCGAAGAATATTTATATTTTTATATATTTATACTTAATCAGTAGTATTTAGGATTTTTAAAAGTTCGTCCATATTGGGAGTAAGTATAATCTCTGTACGTCTATTTTTTTGTCTAGCCTCAGCTGTTTTTGCAGGATCTACAGGTGCATATTCTCCTCTGCCAGCAGCAGTTATTCTAGAAGGATCTATTTTAGCCTTTTGTAATAATATTTTTACTACAGCAGTTGCTCTCATTACACTGAGGTCCCAATTATCTTTTATTTCTCCACGTCCTCTATATGGCACGTCATCAGTATGCCCTTCAACTAAAATACTAATATCAGGATTCGCTTCTAAAACTTTTGCTAATTGCGAAAGTGCTTCCTCACCTCTTTTATCTACAGCCCAGCTACCCGATGGAAACATTAAACTTTCTTCTAGAGAAACATATATCCTATCATTTTTCATTACTACATTTAATCCTTTATTTTCGAAATTAAACAAAGCAGATGATATTTTGTTTTTTAAATCTTTTAGTGTGCTATCTCTACGTGCTAACATGTTTTCTAGTTCAACAATTCGTTTTTCTTTTTCTGTCAGTTCTTGTTCTAGTTTATCTAAAGTTTGTTTTTTATTATTCAGCTCTTGTTCTAATTTTAATAATTGTGCTTCTTTAGCTTCTAATTGTTCTTTAGTCATCGAAAGCTCGTTGCTAATTTTTTGAGTTTCATTCACATTGGTTTGCAATAATTCTTTATTTTTCTTATCTAATATTTCATAAAGTTGCAAAAGTTTATCATATTCTGTAGTTAGCTTCCTATATGCTATTCCAGAGTTTAAGGTATCAAGTTTTAAATATTTAATTTCTTTTTCTAATTCAGCTATTCTAGCCTCGAGTTCTTTATTTTTATTTTCTACAGTTGAATAATTTTGTTGTAGTTGTTGCAAATCTGCTTCTAAGCTTTGTCGTTTAGCTTTTTCATCTTCATATTGTCTGGCTGGCACACAGCTCAACGTAATAATACTCAAAACTATTATAATTAAAATATTCCTTTTCATAATTATTTTTTTACAAAATTAAATTAAAAATATAAAATGTTTACGAATTATTAATGATTAGTTTACAAAAAATATTCAAAAAAATTCATTATTTTATAGTAATAAATTCAGATATTGAAGTAAATATTAGTCTTTGCATCGATATTATAAAGAAAATATTTAGCAGATTTTATGAAATAGAGTCAGTGTTTATAATATAAAAGGTAAAATTATTTGATTTTTAAATTCTTGTCAATTAAACTATAAATTATAATTTTGCAAAATAT
>ERZ795050.3490-NODE-3490-length-15527-cov-4.966391_pt1 | contig 15527 bp, 22 predicted proteins | sample MGYA00375134_ERZ795050 | MGnify/ENA primary metagenome ERZ795050 (study PRJEB30179, sample SAMN05720221) | activated sludge metagenome | isolation source: Anaerobic digester | place: Japan | collected 2015-05-26 ... | reverse complement strand
CTCATCGTCATCACGAAGGTGCCCGATGCCGCTAACGATTGAACTCGGTGACGCGCAACACCGGCTGCTCACATCAGCCAAGCCGACTGCCGTGCTACAGGGCGGCGGCGGGTGCGGCAAGACGTTCGTTGAGGCGGTCACAGTGGCTGCGTTGGCCGAGACCTACCCAGGATCGCGAGGCGCCTTCCTCGCGCCGAACTACCCGCAGCTCCGGCAGGCGTTCTCTCCGCACTTCACCGCGCTGCTCACACAGTCCGGCCTGCACGAGCGCGTGACGTGGCACAAGGCAGACAACGTGGTCACTTGGCCGAATGGTAGCGTGGTCTTCCTGCGGTCGGTGCAAGACCCTGAGATGATCCTCGGGCTGGATCTCGCGTGGGCAGTGGCAGACGAACTCGGCCTATGGAAGGCGCGGGCGTGGGACTACCTGCAGAACCGGCTGCGCCAGCCGGGCTATCCGCACATGATCCGCGGTGGCTACACGCCGAAGGGCGCCGCGCACTGGACTGCCGAGCGACTGGTGCCGTCGGACGAGACCGAGGTCATCCGGTCCTCGCTGATGGACAATCCCTCGGTAACGCCGGACGTGATCGACCGCGTGCGCCGCGAGTATGGCGAGGACAGCGACCTCTGGCGTCAGGAGGTCCTGGGCGAGTTCGTCGCGTGGCAGGGCCTGGTCTACGCCTTCGACCAGGAGATCCACGTCGCCAACCCGACGCGCGACACGCTGTTCACCTCTGTCCATGCAGGCGTGGACTGGGGCTGGGAGAACCCTGGCGCGATCGTGGTTGTGGGCATCGACGAATACGACTGCGCGTGGGTGATCCGCGAACTCGTGGAGTCGCACCAGCCGGTGTCGGAGTTCTGGGCGAGAGAGGCGCTGGATCTGCAGCGGCGATACAACGTGGTCTCGTGGGAGTGCGACCCATCGGCGCCGGAGAACATCGACCTGTTCCGCAGGGCCGGAGTTCGCGCGACGCAGGCGAACAACCGCGTGCTGCCAGGCATCCAGTCGGTTGCGGCGCGGTTCTCGTCTGACCGGATCCGCATCTCGCCGGAGTGCCCGCACTTGATCGGAGAACTGCGCAGCTACACATGGCGACAGCGGTCGGACGGCACCACGGTGGCAGACGAGCCAGTCAAGGCGAACGACCACGCGGTGGACGCACTACGGTATGCGATAATGGCACTGGCGACACCGCGCCCGCTCGTGGCGTGGCGGACGCGATCCGAGCGACGCAGGAGGCCAACCGATGAGCCTGAACGTGCCGACACTCATGGCGCGAGCGCTTGAGCGCGTCCACTCGCTAGCAGACTACCTCGCAGAGGAGCCATACCAGGCATGGCCTCCGCTGGAGTCGCGCGCACGGCTTGAGTATGCGCGCCTCGGTCACATGCTCTACCGCGGCCAGCACGCGGAGCCACTAGACGCGCCTCTGGAGCGCACCGAGATATACATCGTTGACAACTTCCTGGCCGACCTCCTCGACATCAAGGTCGGGCGTGCGTTCCGCGAGGGCGTGCACATCTCGCTGAGTGAGGAGCAGGGCGCGGCGCAGGCATACCTCGAGTACCTCTACGCGCACTGCGACCTCGGGCACCGGCTCCGCATTGCCGCGACGGGCGCAGGCTACCGGGGCGACTCGTTCTTGAAGGCGTACTACGACGCGGACACCGGAGAGGTGCGGATCACGTCCATCGAGCCGAGCCTCGTGCATCCCGAGTGGCATCCTCTGGATGCGACGCGGATCGTCGCCATCGACGTGGGCCAGGTGGTCTACGATGACCGCGCCAGACCATACCTGTGGATCGAGCGGCACGAGACACGCGACGGATACGGCTGGATCACCAACCGCGTCTGGCGGCTGAAGAGCGACCCGACGTTCGGGTTCCTCTACGACGTGAAGGCCGACGAGGCCAAGCTCACCGCGGTCGATACGCTCGCCGGCTTGACGCCTGAGTACGAGACCGGCGTGGATGATCTGCTCGTGGTCCACGTCCCGAACCGGCAGAGCGAGGAGGGCCAGCCATGGGGCGATGCGTGGGGCATCAGCGAGTTCGACGGCCTCATCACGCTCCAGGCCGCGTTGAATGACAACCTCTCGGGCACGCGCGACCTTCTACGCAAAACAGTCAAACCGATCGTCCAGGGACCGGATCTGCTCGACGAGTACGGCGACATCTCCATGGACGATCTGCAGTATGTGGTGCGCGTCGGTGACGACTCGCGCATCGAGGTGATCACATGGAACCAGGACACGCAAGCTGTAGAGGCTGAGCGCGCGGACCTGCGCCACTCAATGGCTCGCAACGCCGGCATCGACCCGCACGCGGTGGAGCCACCGGAGACAGGCGGGCCAGTCAGCGGCAAAGCGATCCGGATGAGTCAGCACAGGACGCAGGCCAGCGCGCAGGACATGCAAGCGCAGTGGGACGGGCCGATCCGGCGCATCCTGTCGATCGCTACCAAACTCGCGGTCGCGCAGGGCCGGGACCTCTCCTACCTGGGCGAGGGCGGCGCTGCGTTCGACGCCGTGGAGCCGGCGGACATCACGCTCATCTGGTCGGACGGCCTGCCGAATGACCGCATGGAGGAGATCGAGGAGCAGAGCGCACGTATCGCGGACGGCACACAGAGCCGCGTGGATGCGATCGCGCTGCTTGATGGTGTGGGCGTTGAAGAGGCGACCGCGAAACTGGCGGTGATCCAGGCCGAGCAACCACAGCAGGCCGCAACCGGGTTCGGGACGGTGTTCCCATTCGGTGGCGACGAGGGCGAGACTATGCCGACGTTCGGAGCCTAGTGACCTAGGAGCACAATGGCGCAGCGCCGCATATTCCCGGTAGTCATCACGCCAGAGCATCAGCAGGCGATGGCAGCGCAACTGTCCTCGACGTACGAGGCAGCGGACGCGCGCATCCGGGCGATCCTCTCGGACGGCAAGATCACCGACTGGCGCAAGGCGTTCCTCCAGCAACAGCAGGCGCAGGTGCGACGCGAACTCATGCGGCTTAGCGCGGCCAACGAGTCCTGGGCGCGCGCCTACCTGCCAACGCTCTACGCCAACGGCCTCGACAACGTGGACGGCTGGCTGATGCAGCGGGTCTATCGCGAGGAGTATCTGACGCTCATCGGCGAGGGCAAGACGCACTGGGAGGCAGTCGAGGCTATCAGCAAGCGCACCGATGGCATGGGGCCTGGCGGTCTCTCGCGGCCATGGGGCGCGCATCCAGGCCAGGTCACTCCGATGGACCTGGGCATGACCAAGCTACACGGCGAGGCTATCGAGCACACGGTGCGGTCGTTCGTGACGCGGGCCAACTACGCACTCAACGGCGTGGCGCGTGACGTGGACGACATCTTCCGCACGGCGCAGCTCGCACAGGTCCGCGAGGCATACGCCATGGGCGACACGGCGGCGCAGTTCAGCAAGCGCATCGCCCAGCAACTCAACGAGGTCTATGGCGCGAAGATCGGTAGCCGCATCCAGGAACTCGAAGCCGGCGGTATGACTCCGCTCCGCATCCTCGACAAGTTGCAGGAGGAGGGCCTGGTCTCGGGCCGGATGCGAGAGGGACTCCAGACGCACCTGAGCAAGGTTGGTATGGCGAACGATCCAGGCGCCATGGTCAACTGGTATCGGCACAACGCGGGCACCGAGTTCGTGGACAAGCTGGGGCGCCGCTGGGACATGAAGCGCTATACCGACATGCTGGCGCGCACCACGACGCGGGAGGCGTCGGACCTCGGTAAGTGGACTCGGATGCACGAGGCGGGCCTCGATGTGGTCGAGGTGGTCGGCACGAGCGTGTGCCCGGGCTCGCCATGTGTGCAATACGAGGGCGAGAAGCTGAGCCTGCACGGCAACACACCGGGCCTGACTACGCTCTCCGCCGCCATGTCCAATGGTTACAAGCACCCGAACTGTATCCATACCGAGGTGCCGGTCATCGCGGACGTCGGCAAGTATCGCAAGGACGCGGCGAAGCTGGCGGAGTCGGTGCCGATTGACGAGGTGCGCGCGCTGAGAGAGAAACGGCTCGGAGTGACGATGAAGGAAGTAGCGATGGGAGGAGATTGAGTGAGGCTGAACCTCGGATGCGGACTCCAACCGATGGACGGCTGGGTCAACGTGGACCGGTGCGACCTGCCGGGCGTGGATCTCGTCTACGACCTCGACTCCGGAGAGCCGCTACCGATAGCGATTGCGAGGGCGCAGGTTGGCTGACGAACAGATCATCGGGACCATCGGTATCATGGCCGGCATCCCGGAGGTGCCGACCGCGTTCATGCTGTCACTCCGCCAGATGGAGGCATACTGCCGGCAGCACATGCTGCCACCGGGCGCAGACGTAAAGCTGGCCGTGCCCGGCGCGACAGATCATGCACTCGCGCGGAACGAGATCGTGGATGCGTCCGAGGGCGAGTGGACACTGTTCCTCGACTGCGACCACTACGTGGAGGCCAGCCTCCTGCACCGGCTCATCCTGACGATGTACGAGGGCAAGACGATGACGAAGGCCGCGCCGCCGAACCCGGTCGTGACCGGCCTGTACTTCAAGCGGCGCGCATGGTATCAGGACTCCAGCGAGCCGCGCTACCCGCAGCTCTACGCATGGAGCGTCGATCCAGAGAAGCAGGGCGGGATCTGCCCGGTGAACTATCTGAACATGCTACGCACGGGCGCCATCGAGCCAGGCCAGCCATTCATCGTGGAGGCATGCGGCGGCGGCTGTCTGCTGGTCCACCGGACCGTCTTCGAACGCATCGACGCGGAGTTGGGCGAGAAGCCATTCGACAACTCGTATGGCATGTGCGGCAGGCTGGGCGAGGACGTGGCGTTCTGCTGGCGATGCCGGCAACTGGGCGTCCACATCGTCTGTCAGCCGGCGGCAGAGTCCTACCACCGCGAGGAGCACTATCTGCGCCTGTCCGACATCATGCGCGAGGAGGGCATCGAGGTTGCCGACACAACAGCCAGCACCGCGGGCTAAACGCGCCGTGCATTGCCCAGCATGTGGCGCACGCCAGATGGACCTCCGGGGCGAGGCGCGCATCCGGTGTCGCACCTGCAAGGCGTGGCTCGAACTCTCGACCGACGGGCACCGCGTCCTCGCGGTGATGGAACCGGAGGCCGGAGAATAGCGTGTGATAGACTAGAGTTGCACCGCACAACCTCATAGAGAGCCTCACAAGGGCGCACGTAACCCAGGCGGGCCATACCAGTGACATGGTAGGCCCGCTTTCTGTTTGTACGGCAGGCCGCATCCGCCGCCTCCCGTCGGACGAGAGGACACACGCAATGCCAGAAGACGCAGTGACGCCGGAGCCGGCTGAGGAGACGACGCCCGCACCCGCGACGACAGATGACGCGCCCGACGCAGTGGACGTACACAAGTTGCGTTCCCGCCTTGGCCGCGCAGAGGCAGAAGCCGCGAAACTGCGGCTCGCAAACGAGGAGGCGCAGAAGCGCCTAGAGGCACTAGAAGCGGACCGCAAAGCCCGCGAGGAAGCCGAGATGAGCGCGCTAGAGCGAGCGGAGAAGGCGGCCCAGGAGGCCGCTGCTCGCGCTGACGCTGCAGAGCAGGCGCGGATCGCGGCAGAGACCAACGCACTTCGCGCGACGATCATCGCGATGGACGCGACGGACCTCCTGCCGACCTACCGCGAACGCATCACTGGCGACACCGAGGAGGCCATTCGCGCGAGCGTCGATGAGATGCGCGCCCGACAGGCCGACGACGTGCGCGCCCAGTTGGCGACCCTCCTGCAGCAGCCAGAAGAGCGACTCACGGAGACCCTCGGGGCTGACCTGGCCGCGCAGTTCGTGGCGCGCCGGAAGCCGCCCGTATCAGGGCCGAGCAATGCCGGAGCGCAACCCGAGCCGGCTGCGACACCTGCCAGCATTGAGAACATCAACGGTGCCGGCATGAGCACATGGATCGCTCGTGCCAAGGCCAGGTCGCGGTCGGGTACGTAACCCGATTGGAGTTGACACACAATGTCGGCGGATACCACCACCACGCTCTCCGAGTTTATCTCGGCAGCGATCGGCAAAGCGGCTGACGACCAGATCGCGGAGCATCTGTTCTTTCCTGGCGCTCCTGCTAGCAAGTGGATCAAGTGGCGCGACCTCACGGCGACCCAGGCTGTCGCTGCCACGTTCCCGAAGTACGGAACCCTGACCGCGGCGAACCTCACCGAGGGCGATGACTACGCCACGACCCAGGCTCTCGACCCGAGCGCCACGACCATCACCGCGACTGAGCACGGTGTCCAGTCGGTTGTGACGGACATGGCGTGGAAGGCGATCCAGGACCCGAACGGCAAGGCCGCGTTCGCGCAGGACGTCGCTCGCAACCACGTCCGGGCGATCATGACCAAGGTCGACACCGACATCATGGCGCTGTTCGACAACCTCGACAGCGGCGTCACGAACACCGGCGTGGACCTCACCAACGCGCACATCCTCTACGTGGTTGACCTCTGCGAGAAGGCCAACATGCCCAAGCCGTGGGCCGGCTTCCTGCACCCGCAGCAGTGGTATGACCTCGTGACAGAGGCGAATGGCCCGTGGGCCTCTGCGGCCGCGTCTGGCAGCTACGCCGAGGAGATGTACGGCACCTACCACGTTGGGAAGTTCTACGGCGTGGACTGGTTCGTCTCGACCAACGTCCCGACCGCCAACGCGGGAGCGGATCGCGGCGGCGCGATCATCTCGACCGAGGCGATCGGTGGCGTGTGGGTCACGATGCCGACCACGACTGTGGAGCACGACCAGAGCCTGCGCGGCGATGAGGTCCTGACTGTCGCTCGCTACGGTGTCGCGGAGATCGACGGCACCATGGGCATGTACATCATCAGCGACGCCTAGTGAGGAGGTGGACAGTATGGCGAACTACCAGAACCTCGGCCTCACGTACAACCGCGACACGCTGTTCATCGGCTCACACCAGGGCAGTGCGTCGTCTGTCGTGCCTCTGTGGGTCGCGCCCTGCAAGTGCGAGTTGATCTCGATCAAGCTGCTCAATGGCGCTACCATTGCGGCTCACACCCAGAACTACGGCACGCTGACGATCACGAACGAGCTGACGGACGCCTCGGGCACCACGGTGCTCACGTCCGACACAACCAAGACAGTGGCCGTGACGGCACTTGTCGAGCGCACATTGACTCTGACAAGCACCGCCGCGAACAAGATCGTCAATCGCGGCGAGGTGCTCTCCGCGACGTGGGTCGAGGCCGGCACAGGCGCTGACCTGACGAACGCCTCGATCATCATCGAGTGGGCACCGACAGCGATGAAGTAGGAGGGTTGACATGGGACTTGACATCATGCCGTTGAGTTCCTGCACCTATCTCGGTGCGATGACCGGCTCCAACTCCACGGAGTTGCCGGTCTTCGTCGCGGAGACTGCGTGCAGGATCGTGGCTGTGGATCTCGTAGACATCACGGGCGTCACGGGCCACACGGCGAACTACGGCACTGCGACGCTAACCAACAAGGGCACCGCGGCTACCGGGACCGACGTGGTTGCGACGCGCAGCACCAACGTTGCGACGACCAACGACATCACTGCCGACAAGCCCTGGGCGCTGACGCTCTCGTCCACGCAGGCAAACCTGGAAGTCGGTGCCGGCGAGTGCCTCACGTTCTCGTGGACAGAGGCTGGCACCGGCCAGGACCTGGGCGGCGCGCTGCTTGTGATCCACTACGCGGTGGGCACGGGCCTCGGCAACTAACTAGGAGGCAATGACGCATGAATGGTGCTGAGCGAGAACCGAACTGCTGGCTCCGCATACGCGGTGGGCCTAGCGACGGCAAGTGGTATCGCGCGTATCTCGCGCCTTCCGCCATTCCGGTAGCGGTCAAGCGAGGCAAAGCGCGGTACCTGCGGATCAATACGCCTGCGCCGGACGAACGTTTCGACCCGGCCAGCATCGAGGACGATCCAGAGCCGCTGCCTGTCGGTGTCACGGACTGGGAGACCTACTCGGTGCGGGACCTCCGCGAGATCGCAAAGGATCTGCAACTCGGTCTCGCATACGGCACACCGAAGGCGCAGCTTGTCGCGGCACTGCAGAAGTGGGAGATCGACCAAGCGTTGTCTGCTGAGTAGGGAGGTGCGGCATGACTCTGACGGTCACACCTGGCGGCGCGAGCGACGATAGCTACATTAGCGCCGCGGACGCCGACGCCTACTTCGCGAACACGCTCCGGTCTACCGCATGGACTACTGTGCTGGCTGCGACTCGTGAGCTAGCACTCCGCCAGGCCACGAAAGAGATCGAGGCGCTGGGCGGGCCGACGCCGTATGGCGAGAGTCCCGCCCGCGCCTACTTCTCTGGCCGGCCATACGACGAGAGCACGCCGCAGGCGCTCCACTTCCCGCGCACGTCAGACACCGACCTCGACGGCGATCTCATGATCCCGACCGCAGTCGAGGAGGCAGTCTGTGAGCAGGCCGCGTGGCTGCTCGGTGTCGCAGGGCCAGGCGGCATCAGCTCGGGCACTGGCGGTCTCGGCACAGGCCAGAGCGGCGATGACGGTATCGTCAACCACGGCCAACTCCAGGGCCTCGGCATCCAGAGTTGGTCCATGGATGGGCAGTCCTACACCTACCGGGGCAACACCAGTGACGGACGGCCAGCGCACATCGCACCGTCCGCGTGGGAGCGTATCCGGCCATACATCATCCGCAAGTTTCGGACGGCGATCCGCTGATGGCTAACGTGGAAGTGCGCGGCATGGATAGACTCCGCCGCGTGCTCGACAACGCGGGCAACCTACCGCCAACGCTCATGCGTGACCTACAGCAGTTCGTGACGCAGCGAGCCATGGCCGTAGAGGCAGAGGCGGTCAAACGCGCTCCGATTGACCAGGGCACGCTCCGCCGGTCCTCCACCACAGACGTATCACTGGTCGGAGAACTGCGGGCACAGATCATGTTCGGCGGAATGGCGGCGGCATACGCCGAGGTGCAGCACGAACGCGAGGACTTCGCACACGACGATGGCATGGACCACTTCCTGCACGGGCGACCGCACTCGGCATGGGAACAGATGCGGCCTGCGGTCTATGGCGACATCGAGGCGAAGTGCGAGGAGATCGCGGAGGCGGTGTTGGCGCTTGGTCTCTAACGCGAACATCAAGCTACTCCTGCCGGCTCTGGCTGCTGCCAGTGACTACCGCCGCGTCTACACCGAGACCGAGCAGACTGCGGTGCGGTGCCGAGTGGTTCCGGTCTCGGCTCAGAAGTACGCCTCAGCGGTCGGGCTACTCAGTGACTCCGGTTGGGTGTGCCGACTGCGAACGACACAGGAGGTGCGGCCTGGCTGGCGGTGCGAGGTGCAGCGCGATGACTGGTCTAGCTACCGCGAGTTCGAGGTCACGTCGGTCGCGCAGCATGGCTACCATACGCGGCTGACGCTGAGCGGTGGTGTTGGCTAGTGGCGATATCATTCAGCCATACCTCCGCAATCGTCGAGGGCATCATCGGCGCACTGAAGCAGCACCTGCCGATTGACTGGCTCACTACGAGTGCGTCGGCCACCGAGACGCCATGCAAGATCATCGACCATGGCGACCTATCGCACATGGTCTACGACGTGGACTCGTTCTCCGCGTTGATGCCGGCGATCTACGTGAAGGGCGTCTCGGTCACGCAGGGCGGCGCGGGTCTCGACGGCATGGTGGACACGGTTGAGCGTATCCGCGTTGTCCACGCGCGCCGCAGAGACCAGACGCACACGGCCACGGCTATCACGCTCGAAGACAACATCAGCGAGGCGAAGGAGCGTTACGCGAAGGAGCTCCTGGCCGCGCTGTTCGCAGATCCATACCGGCGCGCAGGGACGATCAACCGCACAACCTCTGCGCGTACCGACATCACGCTGACCGCCGCATCCGGCGAGACTGCGAAAGTGTGGAACCACGTCTTCGTCGGCCTCGACTATGGCGGCGGCACGCCAGAGACACAGGCTATCCAACAGGCGCGGTGGCTGGACTCTTGGGCCATCGCCATTGACTCCGACGTCCACTGCTGGACTGGGTGAGGTGATACCGATGAAGGAACAGATACAGGCTCCGCTCGGTCCGATGAGGCCACCGGAGTCACGCGAGGAGATTGCGAAGCGGCATGGCCGCGTGTTCATCGAGCGCGACGGACGCAGGCTGATGGTGAGGCCAGAGCAGGCGAAGGCCAAGCCGAGCGAGGTGAAGAGCGATGGCTAACGTGTACAACGGCATGGTGTCCGGCCTCTCGAAGATCGCGACGGGCACACCTGCCGCGTTCTGCCGGAAGGTCTCCAGCGCGACGATCACGCGCAGCGCCAACAACATCCGCAACGCAGGCATTGGCGGGCAACTACAGGTCCGCAAGGGCACTGACGAGATCACGCTCGACATGACCTGCGTCGGTGTCTCCAACACGGACCTCGCGCTCTGGTTCCCGACCACTGCTGGTGTTCAGGTGGCCTCGTTCCCGGACTTCCTGGTCGAGGTCGATGATGGGTCGAATGGTCTCGAGTACGTCCTCTCGGGCGGTCAGCCGAGCAGCGCGACGATCACCTGTAGCGGCGGCGCGTCCAGTCAGCTAGAGGTGCAGCTACAGGCCAAGTTCACGACCGCCACCGAGCAAGCGGCCGGCACTGACGTGCCTGTCTACAACTCGGTGATCGGCCACACGATCAACGACATCACAGTCGCGCAGGGCACGGGCACGTATGGCGTTCTCTCGTTCTCGCTGAGCTGCGATCTCGGCACCGAGATGGTCAACACTATGGATGGGAAGAGCGCCGCGTCGAAGACCATCCCGACCTCGTACATCATCACGACGGTCAACCCGAGCCTGACGGTCGAGACGACGGACGAGTGGCAGATGGACACCATGGACGGAGATACCTGGACTGCGGGCAACATCACGATCACCTGTGCGAATGGTGTGACGGCTGAGAACTCGACCATCACGCTGACGAACTGGGTGCCGAGCGAACTGAACATCCCGCTGGAAGCCGAGGGCATGGTCTCGTTCGGTCACTCGTTCGAGCCTGGCTCCGGCACCATGTACAACCGCGTGACGTTCTCGTAGGAGGCAGCATGGCGATCACGCTCTATGGACCGATCACTGTGGAGGCATGTGGCGCGGAGTGGACGTTCGGCGAGCCTGTGACCGGAGCGGATCTGCTGGCTCTCGTTGCGATGGAGACTGGCTCTGTGGACACAGAGCGACTGACCGGCGCGCAGTGCCGGGCGTTCGATGCGTACTTCATGGAAGCGATCCGCGGATGGTCTGGCGTCAATGACGCATCCGGCCTCCCGGTCGCGTTCTCGGATGAGGTGGCGCGCGAGGTGCCGATCTCGGTGAAGGTGGAGGCGGTCTGCGCCGCGCTCGTCAAGCGAGCGGAACTCTCGGGAAACGCGAGCAGGCCCGACACAGAGCCTATCTGATGTTCGGGCCGCGTCGTTCGTTCGGCGGGGTGTCGAAGGTGTCGCCTCCATACACGCAGGCGGTGGAGACACTGAGCGGCGATGGAGTGGAGATCACAGAGGACGTGGCAGGGCCGTACGCGTGCGAGTTGACTGGCCTGGCGCCGAGTGAGTGGCGAGCACTGACACCGACCGAGCGAGCGCGATGGGTCGGTTACGCGGAGGGCAAGCGGCTCGCGCAGATGATGGAGGCGCGCAATGGGCGAGGTCAGACTCGACATCTTGGTGGGAGCCAAAGACCAAGGCGCTAATGGCACCCTGCAGTCAATCAGTCAGAACCTAGACCAAGTATCAACGAAGGCTGCGCTGGCTGGCGGTGCAATCACTGCCATGCTCACGAAGGCCGCACTCGCTGGCGCGCAACTCGGTGACGAGATCGCGAAGGCATCAAAGCGGACAGGCATCGCTGTCGAGGAACTCTCCAAGCTGCGCTACGCGGCAGGACAGCAGGACGTTGCGTTCGCTGAACTCACCAATGGGCTTCGGTTCCTAGCTCGCAACATGGACAACGCATCCAAGGGCATGAAGGAGTCGAAGGAGGCGTTTGACGCTCTAGGCATCTCGGTGACGGACGCGGACGGCGAGCTACGCCCAGTTGGCGAAGTGCTCCTCGAAGTCGCGGACGGTATGAAACGCACCACAAACCAGACCGAGCGCACCGCGCTAGCTATGGCTGTATTTGGGCGGTCCGGGGCGCAGATGCTGCCATTCATACAGGAAGGCTCCGGGTCCATCGAAGAACTCACGGAGCGCGCAGAGAAACTCGGGCTGGTGATGTCCGAAGAGACTGCTGCAGCCGCTGAGGAGTTCGGCGACCGCTGGAGCGACATGAAAGAGCAGCTCCTTCAGTTCTCGGTAGTTGTGACAGAGGAACTTCTGCCTGTTCTGCGCGACATCGAAGAACCGATGACGGCGGCACTCGATGCGTTCCGCGAGTTCAACGAGGCTCACCCAGGGCTTATCGAGAACGTTGCCAAGCTTGGTGCCGCATTACTGGTCGTAGCCGGGGCAGCGAAGGGCATCGTTGCAATAAGGGGCATTGGCGCGACATTCGCTGGCATGGGCATCGCAGGCAGTGCGGGCAGGGCAGCCACTGGCGGCAGCATGGTCCCAGCGGTCGCGGCTCTCGGAGCCAGCGGTGGCACTGCTGCGGCGCGTTCCGGCCTCACCAGTACTGCTGGCATGGGCATCGCAGGCAGTGCGGGCAGGGCAGCCACTGGCGGCAGCATGGTCCCAGCGGTCGCGGCTCTCGGAGCCAGCGGTGGCACTGCTGCGGCGCGTTCCGGCCTCGCCAGTACTGCTGCCATGGGCGCGTCGATGAGTCAAGCGGTGAACAAGACGCCTCAGCGCATGTATCAAGAGGCGTACTGGAATACGCGGTTCGGAGGGCCTGCGTATGCCGGGACTGTCCCTGGTGCTACCGGAGGCACAGTCAATGGCAGGCCGTGGCGCTCAGCGACGCAGGGCAACTTCCCAACGTTCCGGCGCGCTGGGCAAGGACTCCGCAACATGGGCGGTGCGTCCGCCGGTGCTATGGGCGGCGCAGGCGTCGCGGCAGGCACGTTCCTCGCGGTCAATGCGATCATGGACGCAGCAAGCGGAGCAACGTCTGGCTATAGAGACACGACTAAGGCGATCCAGAGCGGCCAGATGACCGGCATTGATGCGATGCGCGGCTCGCTGGGTTTCAAGGACTACTTTGGCGCGATGGCGCATGGCCGGTGGGGCGAGGTCTATGGCAGGATGGGCACCGCTGCTGCTGGAGCGAAAGACCTGCTATTCGGCTCGGAGGTCACGCCAGAACTCGCTGCTGTCGCGCCGGGCGAGGCTGGACCAAACGGGATGCCAATGGAGACTGCGATCACGCTGAAGATCGTTGCGCCCGACGGCTGGACCGCAGAGGAGATCGCGCGCGACCCAGCCGCCAGAGCAGAGGTGCGACAGGTACTGATAGAGACTGTGAATGGCGCGTGACCTACCACTCGCCAGTGACGGCCTTGTAACCGATGATGACCACGAGCGCGACGATGAACCAGAACCAGAATGGCAGTCGCTTCCAGTCGATACTCATCTCTCCTCACCTCCACGCGGCACTATACGCCGCTCAGACGGGAGTACGCAATGGCTGAGTGTGCAGAGTGCCAGAAGCGGCGCGAGGCCAGTAGAGCGCAAGCGGTGCCACCAATGATCGTATCTGGCGGCATCTGTCCGCGCTGCCACGGTGTTCGGGGAGTCGGCATCAAGCCAGTTGGCGAGAAACTCTACGAGTGCCTCGATCCGCGCTGCGCGTTCCGTTGGTCTGAGTGTGTGGGGTGCGGTAGCTGATGCGGATCGCTGTACTCAGTGGATGCCGGTACGCGGACTGCGGAGCCGCACAGCGGCCATCATCACTCGCTCGGGCACTCGTGTCGCTCGGGCACGAGGTGGAGTATCACAATCGGCTCGATAGGCGCGCGGCGTGGCGCGATGGTGTCCACGTCGTAGACGCGCCGGCGCTCGGACCTGCCGACCTCTGCCTCTGTTGCCTCCCGGAGTACGCGCCCATCGCTGACCGGATGCGCCAGGGCGGCGCCGTCGTGGTCTATGATCTCCTCGATGACTGGGATGGGTTCGTGGAGTCCGGTGATCTGCGGCGCGGCGAACTGGACATGGAGGCGGACCTCATCCGCATCTCCAGCCTCGTGACGTGCAGCGCTCCGGCGCTCGTGTCACGTGCGGCCAGGCTCGGGGCGCGTCGCACGGAGCTGCTACCGAACGCAGGGCCTGACTACGCGTTCCCGTTCCTGACGCCCGCCTATGACTGGGTATACTCGGGCTACCTGTTCGGGTCGTGGCTGGACTGGTCTCTGTTTGAAGCGCTCGATGTGACTGGCATGCGAGGCCTCGTGATCGGGCACTACGAGAACTTGCCACAGTGGCGTCACATCGAGGCGGTTGGAGAGCTCCCGCACGCTGAGGCGCTACCACGCATCACGTCCGCGCGTGTTGGGATCATCCCATTCCGAGGGCCACTCTGTCGCTCGGTTGACCCGATCAAGTACTACGACTACTTAGCGGCAGGGCTCTGGACTGTGACCACGCCAGATGTGGAGCCGCTGGCTGGACGCGCATGGACGCGCATGGCAGCGCCAGAGTGGTTCGCGGAGGCCGTGTCGGAGTGCGTGGCCGATTGCGACTGTGGCATCGCACCAGGGGCGGCGGAGATTGTCGGTGATCGTTGGTCAGACCGGGCCAGGTCACTGATCGATGCCGCGCGTGGACTGCGTCCGAGCGATGACGCTCCGATCTCACTGCCTGAGCCGCGTCCAAAGCGAGATCGGTGGAATGGAATACGATTGACGGATGACGAGTGCCGGCTGCGCGTGACGTGGATGGCTCCGGCCTCCTGTAACATGGAGCCGCAGTGCCCATACTGCAGTAACGCCGGCACGAGGGCTGGTCAACCCGCGCTCGGAGCGGACCCACAGGCCCTGCTCGCTGGGTTCCGCTGGCTATCCGATACTGTCGGGCCGCTGTATCTGTCGGTGTGCTACGGCGAACCGATGAGTGACCCTGCCACCGTGGAGATCGTGGCGGAGTTAGCCAAGCATAACCGGGTCGATCTCGTGTCGAATCTGATCGCTCCTCTGGAGGCATGGGAGGCACTTGCGGGGCGCCCGAACGTAGCGGTCGCGGCCAGTTATCATCCGCATCATTGGACGGTCCCTGAGTTTCTCCGACACCGCCGCCGGATCGAGGCACTCGGGGTCCGCATGGGCGTAGTGAGCGTCGTTGCCTACCCGCCTGACGATACGGCGCAGGCAGCGGACGTGGTGCAGGACCTACGCAACCGTGGCGTCAATGCCTACTTGCTACCCTACTGGGGCACGTATGGCGGGATGACGTATCCGCGCCCTGGCGTGGATGTGGCCGAGCGCCAGTGCGATCCGCGCGGGATGCTCTGCCGGACCGGAATGGACTATATCGCGGTGGACACTGCAGGCACCGCTTACCGATGCTACATGATGGGTGAGCCAATCGGCTCAATACTCGACAAGT
>ERZ795050.3487-NODE-3487-length-15538-cov-4.897630_pt1 | contig 15538 bp, 11 predicted proteins | sample MGYA00375134_ERZ795050 | MGnify/ENA primary metagenome ERZ795050 (study PRJEB30179, sample SAMN05720221) | activated sludge metagenome | isolation source: Anaerobic digester | place: Japan | collected 2015-05-26 ... | reverse complement strand
ATTGTAAAAAGTGCTAACCTTGAAACAACAGATTTTATAATGATAGAAGATCATAAGGAACTTTGCCAAATAAAGGAAAAAATTTACAATAATAGACTTGAATATCCATTGTTTGTTAAACCTGTCGCTTGCGGAACAGGAGTAGGAGTATCAAGCAAAAGTAGAGTATCTAATATTTTGGATTTAGAATTTCAAGTGGAATATCTACTTAATAAATATAAACAACCTGTAATTATTGAACCTTATCTACCAGGAAGAGAATTTACCATAGGAATATTGGGAACTGGAGAAAATTCAAAAATAATAGGGGCAATGGAAATTTTATTGAAAGAATATGCTGAAGAAGGAGCTTATTCATATTTTAATAAAGAAAATTGTGAACAGGTAGTTCAATATATACCAGTAAATGATCATTCTTCGAATCAAGCCTGTAAACTTGCTTTGAATATCCATAAACTTTTAGGTTGTCGCGATGCTTCAAGGGTAGATATAAGATTGGATGAAAAAGGAACACCACAATTTTTGGAGATCAATCCTATTGCGGGTCTTCATCCTACACATTCAGATTTACCTATGATCGCAACAATGTATGGAATAAGCTATGAAAATTTGATAAACCAGATAATTAATTCATTAAAAGCAAGAACTGATATTAAAGTCCATGCCCAAAGATATCTATAAAACAAAATTCTTGAGGTTTTTTTCTGTCGGGTCTTGTCTTTTCACTTTCTATTTGCCATGGTTTTGTTAAAATTGAAAGATCCTCACTTTTTTTGCCAACTATTATTAATGTAATAATCTCGTAATCAGCTGGAAGCTGAATTATTGAAGCAACTTTAGCTGGATCAAATCCTGCTATCGGATGAGCAACAAGTCCAAGCTCTGTCGCCTTAAGTAAAAGTAAAACTGTAGCCATACCAGTATCAAATTGATAATATATTCTTTGACCTATTACGCAATCATCCTCTTTTTTCGAAAACACAACGATAACTGCACTTGCATTTCTGCACCATTCATTACCTTTATTATATGCTTCAAAAAGATCTTTAAGTTTATCTTCACTTTTAATAAAAAGATATTTCCATGGTTGATTGTTATAGCAGGAAGGAGCTAAAGATGCAGCATTGATAAGCTTACGGATCATGTCATCAGTAATTTCGACTTTTTCTAAAGCTCTATAAGATCTTCTGGATTGGACTAGTTTTTCAAATTCCATTACATGCCCCCTTAATTTTTAGGTAGTTAAATCTCAAAGTTAAACATATAAAAGCAAAAATAGAATAAATAATAAAAACAACTTTGAAATCCAAACTTCTAAAAAATAAGACTTATTTTTAAAATACTAATATTTTTATTGACAAAAGTAAAGAAATTATAGATAAAAAGAAAATTAAGATGATAAAATAATAAATGAAAATGCTATTTCATTCTAGAATATTCGTATAAATTAGAAAAACCAAGTCCGATGGCTCTTCCAGCAGAATCATATACTGGCACAATTCCAAACCAGCTATCATGAGTAAAAAACTGAACAATAGAATTTTTATAAATAGGAGTAAAACGAATTTTAAAATTTTGCATAAGTATTGAAAAATTCGATGGGTATCTTCTATTTTTATCAGGGATTATCTGGGAGTAACTGTAATCAGTTTCGGGGTAAAAATTTGGAATAAGTCTGAATGACGGGAGTTTGTTTTCTTTAGAAATTTCTAATATAGAATAAAATGAAGCTTTTGGAATTGAAAAAATTAAATAGGATTTATTAATAAGATTTTCTGGAGGGTTGATTTTAATATCTTTCAAATTAAAATTAGAAAATTTTAAGAAATGAAGTTCATAATCCGACAATGTCGTTGCACCCCAATTCTTATAAAGTAAACCAAAACCATTTTTTAGTTTTTTATTTACTTTTTCCTTTTCTGAATATTGGAAATTGTATTCACATTCAACTGGTAAATCTGCAGAGGTAAAAAATATTGATTGACCCGAAGTTTGTTTTATCATAGGTGAGCCAAGAACAGAAAAATTATTTTGAGGATATAGAGAAGCTGTTATTTTTATTGAATTTTTTTTATCTTTAAATTGGAAAAAAAGTTTATTATTTTTCCAGGAAAATATATTTTTGCCAAAACTTATGGTTTTTTCTGTTATTTTAATTGGTGTCATAGGATTTATTGAAGTTGCTGTTATCTTTACAACAATTGGTTTTACATCCTTATCTTTTTCACTATTCTGATTGTTTATAGATTGATTTTGATTGTTCTGGGCATTTTGATTATTATTTTCAGATTCTTTTTCTTTTTTTTGAAGAGGTGAATAATCATAAAAAAATAGTTCATAAAACCAGAAATCAGTATTATTTAAGTTTAATTTATTTAATTCCAAGGTTAAGGAATAAAATATACCATTTTCATCGATAAACACAGAGCAAAAATTCATGGTTTCATTCATTGGTTTTTGGGGATCACCTGAAACAATTGGATATAAATGATTTAAAAAATCAACTTCATTTTGTCCTTTAAATTCTGTAACTTGATACTTAAAAGTGGAACATGAAAAACTTAAAATAAAAAATATAAAAAGAAAAAAAGCAATTGATTTAAAAAAGAAGCTTTTTAATTTCATACCGAAAAACTATAATGTAAATGAAATTTGTAAATATTTTTTTATGAGGAAGTAATGAAATTTAATATAAAATTAATCCATTATATATTGGCTTTCACATGTTCGATTTTGCTCTTTGTGCTATATCTTTTTCAGAACGCACTTTTAATTACCCTAGGTATATTTCCATGGATTGCAATAGAGGCAATATGGTTTTTTATTTTTAAGTCAGACACATTAGCCGATGAAAAAGCATTAAATCTTCTTTTTTCCTTTCTTTTCTTAATTACAGCAGTTATGCCACTTCTTGAAGTGATTTTTTTTGGTTCAAATTTCTTTTCTATAAATAAAGAAATAGTGTATTTAATGGAAAATGAAATTGTGTTTTTTATTTTATATATTCTTCTAATTATATTTTTTCTTTTATATTTTATAGTTTCTTTAATTTATTTTTTTAATTTAAGGTTTGAACAACAACAAGAGCAATTAAAAGTTATTTACAAAAATTCAGGGATAAAACCAGAAAATTTAACAGGAAGGTTAAATCTTCCCGAGATTGAAATAAAACCTTTTATTCCAGAGGATGAGCAAGTTGAAATAAATGCTGAACTTGAAAAATCAAAGGAAATAAAGATTGAAGAAGAGCATATTTTTGAAAGAGAAAAAACAGAAAATCAAATACAGGAAGATGAAAAAGATGAAGAAATTAATAATGAATTAAATAATGAAATAAATAATGAGATAGATAATAAGACAAATAATGAGATAAAAGATGAGATAAAATATGAAATAGAAGATAAAATCAAAGATGAAATGAAAGATGATTTGAAAAATGATATGAAAAATAAAGAAATGCCTGATAAAATTAATAACAAGATAATTTTAGAAAAAATTATAGATTTGAATGAAAATTTTGAAAAAGAGAATTTTAGCAAAGATGAAATCGAAGTCAGAGAAGAAATAGAGATAAAAGATATTATAGAAAATGAAGATAACTTTAAAAAAGAAAAAATTTCAGAAATAGAATATAAAAATTATGCAATTGAAAATATATTACCAAAAGTTTTGCATCCTCATATTTTAGCAGATGAGGATGATGACAAAATAACTGAAGAAAAAGCAGCTATAATACTTAAAACTTTAAAAGATTTTGGTATTGAATCAAAATTATTAAACTATATAAAGGGACCTGTTGTTACAAGGTTTGAACTTGAGATAGATGAAAAAGTCAACCTTGGAAAGATAATAAATCTAGAAAAAAATATTACCTATAACCTATCAGCTGAAAAGATAAGGATCCTGGCACCAATTCCTGGTAAAAAGGCTGTTGGTATTGAAATCCCAAATGAAATAAAACAAATAGTATATTTTACAGACCTTGCAAAATCTGATGAATTTAAAAATTCAAATATGAATCTTCCATTTATACTTGGTAAAGATATCGAAGGAAAAACAATAGTTACAGATATTTCGAAATCACCACATCTTTTAATAGCAGGAAGAACAGGTTCTGGTAAATCTGTCTGCATAAATACATTAATCGCATCACTTGTCATAGCTAATCCTCCCGAAAGAGTAAGGCTTCTTTTGATAGATCCAAAAAGAGTCGAACTTTCATTGTACAATGACTTACCACATCTTTTAACAGATGAGATAATTATATATCCCGAAGATGCTTCAGCAGCATTAAAATGGCTTGTTGCTGAGATGGAAAATAGGTATTCAATACTTAAGGAACATAGTGTTAGATCTATTGAAGATTACAATCAGATAATGGAAGAAAAATTACCTTATCTTGTTTTGATAATAGATGAATTTTATGCCTTAATGCAAACCGCACAAAAAATAATAGAGGATTCTTTGATACATCTTTCTGCTATGGCAAGAGCGGTAGGAATACATCTTATATTCGCAACACAAAGGCCATCTGCTGAAGTCGTTACAGGTGTAATAAAATCAAATCTTCCTTCAAGGATAGCCTTTCAAACATTTTCTAAAACAGATTCAAGGATTATCCTTGATACATCAGGAGCAGAATCTTTGCTTGGAAATGGAGATATGCTTTTTTCTTTTGCGGGTCTGCCACCAGTCAGGATTCAGGGGGCTTTCATTTCTACGAATGAAGTAAGAGAACTTGTTAAAAAGATATCAGAAAAATATAAAACAGAGAGAAAGGCTATAAATGAATTATTTTCAGATATTAAAATTGAAGAAAATGGATATAATGCCGATGAATCTTTTATTGATGATCCTCTTTATCCTCAGGCAGTCGAAATTGTAAAAAGAGAAAGAAAAGTTTCTGCCTCATATTTACAAAGAAGATTGAAAATAGGTTATAACAGAGCTGCAAGAATTGTGGAAAAAATGGAAGAAGATGGTTTAATATCAAGTCTAATAGATGGGAAAAAAAGAGAAATTTATATATAGAAAAGATAATTTTACTTTAATTGAATCTGATTAAAATATCATAAAATCCTTTCCATAAATCAAAAGATGGTTGCAAAATAATATCTTCATCTTTCTCATTAAAATAATAGATATTTTTATTTATAACTGCTTTCAAGTTCTTAAAAAGATTATTTGAGAAAAATTCTTTATCTACAAATGAAGATGCGACAATTATATAGTCGGGGTTCAGCATCAGCAGTTTTTCGAAGGAGATATTTATCCAACCTTTTTCATTTATAACATTTGCAAAACCAGTAAATTGAGCTAAAAAAGATAGATAAGAGTCAGATCCCGCGCAGGTAATGTTTTTATCGGCCCAAACAATGAAAATAATAGTCTTGCCAGAGAATTTAATTTTTAAACTTATTAATCTATTCTCAAAGGGAGTTATCTGCTGCTCTTTTAGTTTTGTATATTCTTTTTCTTTTTTAACTATTTTGGAAAGACTATAAAGATTGTTTGATATTGAATTATAATCAGAAGGAGTTGTAGAGTATACAAAATAAGGTATATTTAATTTTTCTATTTCATATAGTTTTTGTATTGGAAAAGACTGATCAAGAATGAGTAAATCAATCTTGCTTTTAACAATTGTTTCAATATTAGGATTGTTGAAATCTCCAAGATTGAATGTTTCTTTTGATAAAAATTCTTTATATTTAATTATTGAATATGAATCTACTCCAATAATCTTACTATTTTCAACATTCAAAAATATAAATGATTTTAATGCAGCAGGATTAATAATCCCAATCCTTTGATAATCAAGAAGCTTAACTTTTCTCCCAAGGCTATCCATAACAAAATCATTGGATTGTGAAAAAGATAAAAAAGAGAAGAAGATTACTAAAGATAAAAATAAAAGTAAAAAAATAGATAAACTTATTCTAAAAGATTTCTTATTGACAAAAGCCAACATATAAACCCCTTTTTATTTCACTTTTCCCATAAATTAAAATTAGCAAAATTAATTTAGCTATCAATAGGGTTTTTAATTATTTAATTCATCATATCTTAACTTGAAAGCATAAAAGTAAGTGGTATCAAAAAGCTTTTTGTAAAGATCTTTGCATTTAATTTTATACTGATCATCTTTTGTGATTTTATACAAAGAATAAATGATAGAAGCTTTTTTTTCATCTTCATCTGAAGATGAAAGAAGATTTAATAGATTTGAAACATCATTTTTAATTGTGTATCTTAAAACCAGACAATCAAAGATATTTTCATCACTATGAATTTCGTTGGATATTTCAAAAGCTTCTTCATTTGCAGTTTCTGCAAGATCTAAAAGATTCATTTCCCATAGCATATCTGCCTTTTTCCTTAATAACTCGCATAGATGATAATCAAGATGTAATTCTTTTGCTAATCTAATTGCTTCATCATAATATTTTAGAGCTTTCTCATATTCTTTTTTTGAATCTAAAGTCTTTGCAATATTCATAAGTGAAGTTACATAACCTCTTTTGTCACCTATTAATAAAGTTATTTCTTTTTGTAAATTAAAATTATCCAATGCGATCTCAAAATCTCCTTTACATAAAGCAAGATTTCCTATATTTCCTATAGCGATGGAGAATCTTCTTTTATCTCCCATGCTAAGGAAAATCTCTTTTATTTCTTCAAAACATTTCATGGCATTTTCATAATCAAATTTATCTCTATAAAGATTTCCAATATTACCAACAGCTATGCAATATCCCGTTTTATCTCCTATTTCAAAACAGATTTTCTTTCTTTCTTCATAGCATTTTAGTGCATTTTCAAAATCGCCTTTATAATGATATGAAAGGCCCATATTTCCTACAGCTATTGAATATCCTCTTTTATCATTTATCTGTTTACATATTTCCATCTTTTCTTCATAATATTCCATGGCTTTTTCATAATGTCCTTTATCTGCAAATACATTTCCAATATTTTCAATTGCAATAGAATAACCCGCCTTATCATTTATCTGATAACAAAGATTTTTCATCTCTTCATAAAATTCAAGTGCTTTATCATATTCTCCTTGATTGAAATAGATATTTCCATAGTCTTTTAGTATAAAAGAATACTGTCTTTTATCATCAATATTTTTAGCAACTGCACTCGCTTCATCAAGTAAAGTGATCGCCTTCTCATAGCTTCCCTTTGATATCAATAAGGAAGAAAGCATCTCTTTACTTTTGCATATTGACTTAAGTTCTCTTGATTCTTCTGCAAGTTTTAAAGCAAGTTTATAACTTTCTTCAGCAAGGTCCCATTTCCCCATCAATTCAAGGATATATCCCTTATTTATTAGAATCTCTATCTTTTTAAGAATGTTATTTTCAAGTTCAAATAATCTATTATAACAATTAACCAATTCATTGTTTTTATAATTGAATTTTAAAAATTCTGCTGCTTTTTCATAGTAAAAAATTGCTTTGTCAAATCTTTCTGCTTTATCATAATGGTAAGCTATTTCGCTATATTTTTCCTGATTTTTTCCATAAAGCTGCTCAAGAATTTGACCAATTATATTATGAATAAATGTCAATCTTTGACGAAGTTGCATTTCATAGGCAACCTGTTGAAGAAGTGGATGCTTGAAAATATATTTTAATTCACTTATTGAAATCCAGATCTTCTGTTTTTCGCATTCAATTACTATTTCATCACTACTTTCCTTGTTTAAGTTATTCATCAATTCATTTATAAGTATTTGAAGTATTTTCAATTCAAATTCCATACCGATCACAGAAGCTATTTGTACAGCTTCTTTTAATTCTGAAGAAAGTCTATCTATTCTTGCCATTATAACAGAATTGATACTTGATGGTATTTGTAAATCATAAGATACAAGTGAAAAAAGTCCATCTTTTTTGTTTAATAGATTATTTTCAAGAAGGTAAAGACAGAATTGCTCTATATAAAATGGATTTGACTGGGTTTTAGATATAATAAATTCCTTCAACTCTTGAGTGGCATTTCCTGTTAATTCAACTTCTATTAACCTTTGCGAACTAACATCTGAAAGAGAAGTTAAAACAATTTCTTCAGATAATATTTGTTCTTCCAATTTTATTGCTGGTTTTGTATCATCATCATTTATTCTACTTGTTATTATAAGACCAACAGGAAAGTCAGTAATATTTCTTGATAGAATCTTAAGTTCTTCAAGTGAATCAAAATCAATCCAATGAAAATCTTCAAAAATAATAAGAGTTGGTTTTAAAATACTATTTGCAATAATAAAATCCTTTATTGCATAAAGGGTATTTTCATATCTACCTTTTGGGTCAAGTGATTCGTATGGGCTATTTTTATAATATATACCAATTATTGATGCTATGAATGATCTGGTTCTAATAAGTTCTTTGACAAGTTTATTTACTTTAAGATCCTTTATTTGAGATAATTTTTCTATAAGTTCATCATATTTTTTCTCAAAAAATATTTTCTTTTCATTTTCATCTTTTGCTAGATCAAGGTTAAAATATTTTTTAAGAAAATATTCAAAGGCATTTAAACTATTTTTTATTATGCTATCTGATTGAAGTGTAAATATAAAAAAATCTTCTTTAATATCTTTTGTAGCCTCATATATTAACCTTGATTTACCGATTCCTGCTTCTCCATAAATATATAATATTGAAGATTTCTTTTTATCCTTAATACCTTCGATAAAATTCTTTATTTTATTTAACTCTTTATCCCTGCCAATCATGGGTGAGAAATATTGATAAAAAGTCACACTTTGTTTTTGCGAAACTAATTCATATATCTGGACCTTTTCTGATTTTCCTTTAATTTTTTTACTTCCTATTTGTATAATTTCATATTCATTTTTGATATTTTCAGCCAACCCGTAATTAATCCATATATGACCAAATTTGGTAGCTGACATTAATCTTGCAGATAGATTTACAATATCTCCAAGACACGTATATTCTGCCCTGGTATTATTACCTAATAATCCACAGTAAGTTATTCCGAAAGTCATACCAATTTTAATTTCATTATTCAATTCTTTTTTTATAGATAAAGCAAAGTTCATTGCTCTTTTAATCTTATTTTCATAGGTCACCGGAAATCCAAAAAATATTACTACTGTAAATCCTTTATCTGAAAAATCGATCTTATTAAAATAACCTCCATAGTAATCATTTTTTGCAATTATTGTTGATATAATTTTTTCAATCCTTTTATGATTTTTTTTCTTTTTAATTCCTATAAATATTGATATAACTTCTCTAAATTCCCCTTTTATATTATATTTTAATAATTCTTTCGGGACGAAAAGACTTAGAATTGCGGGAGTTAAGATTCTCTCTTCTTTTTCTATTTTTTTGATATTTAAATCTTTGATCTTATATATTTCATAATATCCTTCATCTATAAACTTTATTTTACAGTATTTATCAAAGAGTTTAATTGTATTTGAATCTGCAATTATCTTCATTTCTGTGCTTATTCCGCCATTTTTAATACTTTTATCTATGGCTTCACCCTTAAAATAAAAAGATTTATGGTTATCCAATCCAGGAATTCCCCATTTTATTTCTCCATAAGCAACTCCAATCTTTGCAGATAAACTAAAAGATCCGAATGTTGTTTTTTGAATACTTTTATTTTGAAGTATTTCTTTTATTTCTTTTAATGTTAAGCAAAGAAATTTTAAATCTTCTTCTTTGAAAATAACAATGATAGCGTCGCCTATAAAAGAACCAACAAAACCATTATTTTTATATATTGAATCTACTATTGGTGAAAAAAGATTATCCAGTATATTGGATATAATTTCTGCACCTGTTTTATCTTTACTCATTAAAGTCTCAGTCATATTTGTAAAACCTTTAATATCTACAAATAAAATAAAACCATTAAAACTTCCATAGGTCTTTTTTAAGGCAAGATTAAATCCAATAAAATCTGGAATAAGATTTTTCATATATTTTTAGTTTCCTTTTTATGAATTATAAATTTTATTTTATAAATTTCAAAAACAAAATCAATCTTTACATTAATAATTTTTGATATATAATTTTTTTAATAAATAATTAATCTATAAATAGACTATGAAAAAATTAAGTTAATAAAATCTTAAGGGGTATATATGTCATCTAAAGGGTTAGGAAATAAATATGGATATCATAGAGTGCTGGAACCCAAAGGAGTTTTACCACAAACTGCCTGGAAAATTGATAATGATATGGATATCTGGGATAATGAGATACTGGTAAGTGTTTCTACATTGAATATTGACTCGGCTTCTTTTACACAGATCAAGCAACAGGCTGAAAATGATGAGAAAAAGGTTGCTCAAATTATTTTAGATACAGTTGAAAAAAGGGGAAAGCAACATAATCCAGTCACAAATTCAGGTGGAATGTTTGTTGGAACCGTAAAAAAGATAGGGGATGTGTTAAAAGATAAGTTAGATATTAATGTTGGGGATAAAATAGCATCGCTTGTCTCTTTATCTTTGACCCCTCTTAAAATATATTCCATTAAAAAAGTACATCTTCACACTCAACAGGTCGAAGTCGAAGCAGATGCAGTTCTTTTTGAATCAGGAGTATGGGGAAAGATTCCACAAAATATTCCTGAAAAAGTTGCTTTAGCTGTTTTAGATGTTGCAGGAGCCGCTCCACAGGTTGCAAAACTTGTAAATCCGGGTGATACAGTTGCTATTTTTGGTGCTACTGGAAAATCTGGTCTTCTTTGCTGCTATGAAGCGAAAAAAAGAGCGGGAATAAATGGGAAGGTTATAGGCATAGATCTTTCTCAAATAGGGCTTAAAAGACTTTCAGAACTTGGCTTTTGTGACATTTTGATAAAAGCAAATGCTCAAAATCCACTTGAAGTTTATTATCAATTTTTAGAAGAAACAGACGGAATACTTGCTGATGTTTCTTTTAATATGGTAAATGTTGAAAATACAGAGATGTCAAGTATTCTTTGCACAAAAGATGGTGGGAAAATATACTTTTTTTCTATGGCTACATCATTTACAAAAGCAGCTTTAGGAGCTGAAGCAGTTGGTAAAGATGTAGATATGATAATAGGAAATGGCTATACTAAAGGTCATGCTAATTTTACACTATCTCTTTTAGAAGAATCTAAAAAACTCAGGAATTTATTTATCGAACTTTATGGATAATATTTTAATCAAAATTAGTAGCAAAAAATAGATTAAAATAATATATTAATTAGGATTTTAATCAATTAGATAAGATATAAATATTTAATGTTAAGTTTTAAGTTTATATTTCAATTAAAATCTATTTTTTTTATCGTTTTTTTATCATTTAATCTATTTTTACATTTATCCATCAATTTCATCTTTTGAAAAATATACCCCTGAAAATATGCCGGATTTACAATATGCAGTATGGATATTTCCTTCTAGATCTTCATATCTGACTTTAAAAATAAATGCATCTTTTTCACCAAACCATCCATAACCAAAAGGTGCCCAACGAATGGAAATTACTGTATATCCTTTTTCTTCCAATGCACTTTTTGCTGCACCTCTACATAAAAAAAATACTATTAACCATATACCAAAAATTACAAAAAGGAATATTATAGAATAACTAATTTTATTTATCCTTTAATCTTTATTTTAGATAAAAATAAAGAATTTTTATAATTTTTCAAAAAACTTATTTTGTAGCAAAAAACTTTAATGCTTCATAAACAAAAAATATAGGCAAAATTAAAGCTTTTAAAAAGCTTAAGCCCTCCAATTAAATGTTGTCACCTGAGAAATAAAGTAAATCGATGAACCAATAAAGCAAAGGCGATAAATAGCTTAGGATGAAAATTTTTATTATATAACTAAACAATAAGACTAAAAAATAATTAAACAAAAAAATATTGCTTGACAAAAAATAATAATATTATACAAATAAATATATGATAGATTCACTATTCACTATTCACTATCACAAATGTCGAAACTGCTTATCAGTAAAAGCAAGATCTTTTGTAAAACAATTAAATTTAAACTATAAATATGAAAAATACCAATATTATAAATATAAATATAACTTAATATCTGGATTTGGATAGCTCCCGATTATACAGGGAGCAAAAAGTATATAGGTAATTAAACAAAAGAATTAACAGAATATTGAAAAATATAATTATAAAAAATAAGATATAATAATTGTTTAAAATATAAATTGATAAAAATAATAATAAACGAAAGATAAGTTTAAATTAAAAAAATGTATGAAAAGAGGTGAAAATATATGAAAAAAATTATAATAGTAAGTATAATATTTTTATTATTTATTTCTTTATTTTTTTCATGTGAGTTAGGTTTAAACGAATCAAAGACTTATAATGCAATAGATGCAACAAATGCACTTTCTAAACTTGCACCAGTATTTTCTGAAGTATTAAAAGATAATCCAGAATTTATAGGATTAATAAAGGATGAGGCAAATAAAAAATTCGATGGTGAAACTGATGTGCTATTTGACAATATTAAGAATTTATCAGTTATTAAAGGTGGAAAAACATTAAAAGATTTACTCGAAGCAAAATTAATAACGAAGGGTCAATCAGAAAGCCTTGATCAATTAATAGCAAAAATACCTTATTTCAATATATATGTTTTTACACCTGAAGAAAAGTCTCCAAATAAAAATGTTGATGAAAATATAATTTTTTGTGCAAATAGATATGATGTTGATGATATGAAATTGGACTATATAGAAGGATATGATTTAAATGGAAATAAAATCTTATTAAATGCTCAAATTCCTCCAAAAGATTGTATTGTTTTTGTTTTAGGAATTAATGAAAGAGTTGAGTATAATTCAAAAAATTACTTGACTACCAAGTCGTCATTAGATGATGGCTCAATTAATCATAATGAAAAGTTAAAAGGTTTATATTTGAAAACAACAATGGATCCTTGGCCATTTGGTAATGCAGAGGTTTATATTTTGTATTTATTTGGTGGAAATAATGGAATAAGACAAAATTATTCTGAAGTGGATAAAAGTGGAAAATGGTATATATTTGATAATGTTATTTACTCTTACTCGAATTTACCTGAAAATATGTATTATAAAATAAGAATTATGGAAGAAGACTGGTGGCCTTTTACAATTGATTCAACATTATCTCTCAATTATAGATGGGAAGGAATTGTTTTTAATTTCACTTTTACCTTTAAAATTCAGGCTCTTGATGATTTGTTTGGAGAAACTCAGGTTTATTATTGGCATGACAATCCTCAAGAATATTTTGTGGGAAATGCATATATTAAACTCGGATATTAAAATTTCATGATTTTAAGAGGTGAAAATGGGAAAAATAAAAATCATTTTTTTTATTTTGCTTTTAATTTTTTTTATAAGCCAAAATGTATTAGCTGAAAATTCTCAGATTTCAATTGATTGTACATCTTTTCTTTTTAATTCCTTCATAGAGTTTAATTATTCATATTATTTAAATCCTTTTTTTTCGATTAGATTTAATTTAGGTTATAGTTTTATTGTGAGCAATCTTTTTTTATTTGAATTTGGTTTTGCTAAATATGCTAAAGAATATTCTGGATTATTTTTAGGGATAGATTTTGGTCTTGTAAAATGGACTTCAAAATCTGTTGATTTTGGGGGTTATCTATTTAATTTATTTTTGGGGTATAGATTAAAAATAGGCAATTTTTTTGCTGATCTTGCAGTGATGGTTGGCATGTTATCTCAATCACTTTGCATTGAAAACGAATTAGTTGAGGGAACTTTCATTGGGTTTAATGTTGAAGTCGGATATTTATTTTAGGGAGTGGTTCAGCTGATAGTTGGCCAAAAAGATAAATTTTTATCTAGGGCATATTAATATTATGCCCTAGATTACTAATAAAAAAATTATATGAAAAATTATTATCATGTTTTTTTTGATGATAGTTATACATATTATTTTTTAACCAAATATAAACAGGTCATAAAGTTAAAATCAAAAGATGAAAAAGAAGATCAAAAATTAATTTTTAAAATTCAAAGGAAATATAAAAAAAATGTCATTAATATTTCAAAAAATAAAAAAAGAAATGGAATATTTTTATTTTTAACAAATTATTGTAATCAGAATTGTATATATTGTTTTGAGAATAAAAATCTAACAAAAAGTAAAATGAATTTAAATACAGCTATAAAAGTCATTGAATATTTTATAAGTAAAATAATTAAAAAGAATGATGATAATCATCTTATATTTTTTGGAGGCGAACCTCTACTTAACTATTCTGTTATTCATAATTTAATAAAATATATGGAAGATAAAAATTATCTTCAATTTTTTAAATTTAAGATTGGTAACAAATGGAACTTTACTGAATCATGAATTAATTCAATTTTTCAATCAATATAATTGTAATTTAACTATAAGTTTTGATGGTCCAGAATATATTCAAAATAATCAAAGGCCACTAATTTCAAATGAAAATTCATACTTTTCTGTAATTAACAATTTAATAAATGTAAATAAAAATAATATACATATTAGAGCTACTTATTATAATTTGAATATATCATTAAAAGATATATATAAACATATTTATAATTTAGGATTTGAAGATATAGATATTGCTCCTGATTTTATCCATTTTAATAAAAATGATTTTATAAAATTAAATATTTATATGGATGACTTAAAAGATATTTTAATTAAACATATTATTTTACATAAAAAAATTTATATGTCTCCAATTAGAAATAGTATTTTAAATCTTTTATCTCCATACATTTCAAATAATTATAAATGTCAAGCAGGAGAGCATATTTTTGCTATAGATCCCATAGGTAACATATATCCATGTCATAGATTTTGTGGAGATGATAATCATATTTAAGGTAATATTTTCAGTGAAAATAAATTATTACCATTTAACTCCAAGATAAATAAAGATAAATGTAAAAATTGTTGGAATAAATTTACATGTACACATGGTTGTATTTACAATAACTATATTAAAAATGGAACTTACAATTATGAAAATGAATTATTTTGTTTATATTCAAAAAAATTGACTGAAATATCAATCGAAATTATAGATAAAATATCTTTTGAAATTTTAAATCAAATTTTAAATTTCTAAAAATAAATTAATTTAAGGAATAAAGATGAAAAAAATAATTAAATTTTTATTTCATTATTTAAAAAAAGATCTTATCTTTTATTTTATAATCATATTTTTTTTGGAATCAATTATATATTTGATAAATATATTTATCCCCATATTTCAAAAATATATTCTCGATAAATATTTGATTTCAAAAAAGTATTATTTATTATTTATTAATTTCAGTATACTTTTTGTTATTTCTAATATAGTTTTGGTTTTTATTTCCTGTAAATATATCTTTAAATTAAAACAAATGCTTGAAGATGAAATGCTTTGTTCAGTATTTAAAGAAGATGAAAAAAAAATATTTAATAAAGGAATTGGAGGATTTTTATCCACAATATTTGGAGAAGCTGAACATCTTTCCTTTTT
>ERZ795050.3474-NODE-3474-length-15598-cov-7.023355_pt1 | contig 15598 bp, 10 predicted proteins | sample MGYA00375134_ERZ795050 | MGnify/ENA primary metagenome ERZ795050 (study PRJEB30179, sample SAMN05720221) | activated sludge metagenome | isolation source: Anaerobic digester | place: Japan | collected 2015-05-26 ... | reverse complement strand
CACTACAAACCATCACACCCGGTGTCAATAATAGGTGACTGTCCCTAATATCCCAAGTCCGTGGCCCGGAGCATCCGCAGTCACCGCGAATTGATCCTCAACTGGTTCAAGGCCAAGAAGGAGTTCAACAGCGGAATCGTGGAGGGGCTCAACTACAAAATCAAATTGACCATCAGAAAAGCCTATGGCTATCGGGAGCTGAAAGTGGCGGAAATCGCTATCTATCATACACTTGGACAGCTACCGGAGCCAGAACTTACCCACAGATTCTGCTGAGGAGGCTCTTTTCAAAACGACCGCCTGAAACCGCCGAATCTGTCGGACGCCATGCCCACGGCCGTGCCCGGGCATGCCCCTCCAGGTGAATTCTGGAGCCTATCCCTGCCACCCCCCGGCACGCTTTCCGCCTTCGCCCTTCATTCCTCACAGGTGCTGCACAGCGAAGCAACCTCGCAGAGTCGATATTCCGGCTCGCCACGCCGCAGCCCCTCGGCCAACGCGGGCCATCGATGAGTGATGGGTATCTGGGCATTGGTCATTCGGATTTCGACATTCGTCATTCGGCCCTCCGCTCGGCCCCGAATCCTCTCCGCATTCGGCATCCATGACGATGGCAGTCCCTCCCCCCGAAGGCCCCGGAAGAAATCTTGAGACCAGCGGACGACAGAAACAGCAGGTCTTCGCCGCTTTCGGCGGCTCCGACCGGGCCCGACCCTTTTCACACGCCTCCCAACTGGTTCATCGTCGTCTGCACCGTAGTGCGTTTGGCCTGCAACTCCGCCAAGCGTTCGCGTTCGCGTTGCACCACCTCGGCCGGGGCCCGCTCCACGAAGCCGGCGTTGTTGAGCTTGCCTTCGATGCCGGCGATCTGCTTATCGAGGCCGGCCAAGTCCTTTTCCAGGCGTTTGCGCTCGGCCGCCGGGTCGATGACGTTGGCGACGAAGATCTGCATGTCGCCGATGACCAGGGTGGCGGCGTTCGGCGGGCGCTCGGCGTCGGCTCCGATGGTCAATTCGCCCACCTTGGCCATCTGCTTGATCACCTGGGCCTCGTGACGCAGCGACTCCACACGCTGAGCGGGCACGCGAATGACCACGTCGACGGTATCCTTGAGGGCAACATTCTGATTCTGGCGGATTTCGCGGATCGCCCGGGTGGCGTTGCGCAAGTCGTCGAATACCGCATCGGCATCAGGGGCGGAAAGGTCCTTCCAGCCGTCGGCCGGGGGATAGGAAGCGGTCGCCAGCAGTTCCGGGGTATCTAACTCGGCCACACCGGGCAGGCCGCGCCTGGGCACGATCTCGTTGAGCTGCCGCCACAGCCGCTCAGTGATGAATGGGATGAACGGGTGCAGCAGGCGGATGGACTGATCAAGGGCAAAAGCCAGCACCTGCCGGGCCTCGTCTGCTCGGCGGTTTTCGCGCACCCGCGGCTTCACCAGTTCGAGGTACCAGTCGCAAAGGCAGTCCCAGAAGAAGTCGCGGGCCAGCGTCGACGCCCGGCTGAATTGGAACTTCTCCAGAGCATCCTGCACGTCGACCGCCGCCTTGCTCACCTGCGAGAGAATCCAGCGGTCTTCGATGGGGAGGGTGGCGACATCTAACGGAGCTACCCCCCCCTGCCCCCCCTTGTTAAGGGGGGGAGATTGCGGGCCAGCGTCCTGACCGCCGCCCCGCTCATTCGAAGCCACTGCCTGACTCCCCCCCTCAGTTGAGGGCCTTTCCGCACCCCCCCCCTCAGTTGAGGGCCTTTCCGCACCCCCCCCCTCAGTTGAGGCCCTTTCCGCACTCCCCCCTTCAGTTGAGGGGGGGCTGGGGGGGGTTCCGAGGTTCATGAACGCGAACCTCGCGGCGTTCCAGATCTTGTTGCAGAAGTTGCGGCCGAGCTCGAAGCGTTCGGAGGACTGGACCTCCCGGCCGTTGTCGAGCTTGACCTTCTTCATCGGCATCCGGATGTCCTGCGTCTCGGTGCTCAAGTTGGCCATGGTGAAACGCAGGGCATCAGCTCCATAGACCTCGATGATGTCCACCGGGTCGAATCCGTTGCCCAGAGTCTTCTTGAACGGCCGGCCCTGGCCGTCCTGGATCACCGCGTGAATGTAGACGTCGTGGAACGGCACCTTGCCGATGTTGTACCGGCCGGTGAGCACCATCCGCGCGACCCATAGGGTGATGATCTCGCGAGCGGTGCTGAGCACCGAGCCCGGGTAGTACCGCTCAAGCAGCTTGTCCGCCTCGGGAAGAAGCGGATTCGGCGCCGGCCAGCCGAGTGTCGAATGCGGCCACAGGGCGCTGCTGAACCAGGTGTCAAGGACGTCGGGATCTTGGACGAAGCCCCATCGCTGCAACTCAGCGACGATTTCATCGTCGTCAGCGTCTTTCACACAGACGTAGATCTCGCGAGACAGCGCGGCCGGACCCACAAAGTACCACGGACTTCCGGGAGGCGGAGGCGCACTTGTCGAATGCACGGGTCCAAATGCCTGCGCCATGCGTCCGGCCTTCAACCACTCCTGTGCCTTGGCATCACGCCGCTTAGCCTCTTCATGATCTGCTATCTGCAGCCCGCGATAGACCGGTATCCGATGCCCCCACCAGAGCTGCCGGCTGATGCACCAGTCGCGTTTTTCGCTCAGCCAGTCGAGGTAGGTCTTCGCGTACCGCTCGGGAAAGAAGTGGACCTTGCCGCAGGCTTTGCGCTCGGCAGCGCTCGCGTGTTGTTTCTCGCAGACGGCATCCATCGCCAGTTGGGCCAGGCCGCTGCTGCCGCGGAGGCCTTCGATCTTGGCGGCCTCTTCAGCAGGCAGATCGCCCATGCGTACGAACCACTGGTCAGAGAGGAATGGCTCAATCGGCGTCTTGCTACGGTCGCTGTGACCTATCTCGACAATCCGATCCTCGATCTTCTCGACCAGGCCGAGGCCTTCCAGGTCGGCGACGACCTTCTTGCGGGCGTCAGTGGCGAAACGCAGGCCTTCGTATTTGCGGGAATTCGGGTTGACCGCCCCGTCGGGCTCGATGATCCGGGCGACCCTGCCGTCGGGCGTCATGACATTGATCATCGGCAAGCCCTGCCGCCGGCCGACTTCGTAGTCGTTGGCATCGTGGGCCGGGGTGATCTTCACGCAGCCGCTGCCCAGCTCGGGCTTGGCCCATACGTCGCAGATCAGCGGGATCTCGCGATTGACCAGCGGCAGGATGAGTCTGCGACCGTCGCGGGCCATGTCCCGAAGCTTGAGCAGCAACGGCAGGACCGTCTTGCGGCGTTCGACAATCTCGTCGATCGCCGCCTGGACGCCCCGCTTCTCCTTGTCGGGCACCTCGGCCAGCTTCTCGCGCAGCTCGGCCTCGGTCTTGTCGAGGGCCTTGTCCGGCTCGGGATGCACGGCCACGGCAGTGTCGCCCAGCATGGTCTCGGGTCGGGTGGTGGCGATGTGGACGTGCGTCGGTTCGCCCGGACGCGGGTCCTTCACCGGGTACTTGAAGTGCCAGAAATGGCCCTGGATCGTCTCGTGGTACACCTCGTCGTCGGCCACGGCCGTCTGGAGGTGCGTGTCCCAGTTGACCAGGCGCTTGCCGCGGACGATCAGGCCGTCCTTAAACAGCTTGAAGAAGGTATGGCGGACGGCCCGAGCGCAGACTTCGTCCAGAGTAAAACGCGTGCGATCCCAGTCGCACGAGCAACCCATGAGCTTGAGTTGCTCGATGATGCGGTTGCCGTACTGCTCCTTCCATTCCCAGATGCGGCGGACCATCTCCTCGCGGCCGAGGTCGTGCCGGGTTTTTCTTTCAGTCTCGAAGATGCGCTTCTCAACCACTGCCTGGGTGGCAATACCGGCATGATCCGTGCCGGGCATCCACAGCGTGTTGTACCCCTGCATCCGCCGCCAGCGGATGAGGATGTCCTGCAGTGTGTTGTTGAGAGCGTGCCCGCCATGCAGGGCCCCGGTCACGTTCGGCGGCGGGATGACGATGGTGTAGGGCTCGTTCGCATTGGCGGTCGGATCGGCATGAAAACACCCGGACTCCGCCCAGATGCGGCGGATCTCCGGCTCGACACTCTGTGGTTCGTACGTCGGGGGTAACTGATCAAGCGTGGACATTCAAACACCAACCTACAAACACCGATTCACCGCCGCTGTTGAACGTACTGGTGTGCCACTGCTCTGTGAGCAGTGCTCGCTGGTCCCAGAATCCGTTTCCGCTGGCCCCAGAATCCATTTCCGCTGGTCCCAGAATCCATTTCCGCTGGTCCCAGAATCCTTTCTGGGGCCCTCCGCATGGAGGATTCGCCTCCTCATTCTCGCCGAATGCGGAATGGATTCCGCCAGCCGCCGCGGCCCGGAAAGGATTCCGGGCCGAGCGAGAGCGGATTCCGGGCCGAGCAAGTGTGTCACTGCTCTGTGAGCAGTGCCTCAACGGCTCAATCACAATAACCCTTTGTGACCGCGGCTCACCATCGGCCGACCGGCACAAACCGAATACGGCAATTCTATCATCGCGATGGGGGTAAGTCGATGCAACGCGAAGGCTGATGCTCAGGCCGAACCGGATGGCGGAAACCAGCTCGTGAGCAAGCGGCGCAGCTTCAGAAACGCCGGGTCTGTGCATCTGTCAAGACCAACTCGCCGTGCCAGATCTCCGTAAATTCCTGACGAGGGCGGCTTGCCAACCAGCCGCAGAGCCCGCTCCAAGGCTCTCTTGGGGTGTGCGGGCTTGAGCCGGCCTTCCTGCAACAGGCCCTGGTCGGCGAGCCATGACCGCAACGGCAGTGCCTGACCTCGCCAATCCAGCACATCTTCAACATGAGGAGAGTCGCTCCAGACCCAAACCTCCAATTCAGGGTCAATAACCACCGCCCCCGCGCGATTCGACCATCCGGTCCCAGCCAAACGCGCCTCCACCGCCTGCTCCAAGATCTCTCGTGACTTGGTTTCCTGGCCGCACCCCTCCCGGTCAAAGAGGACAAGCGCATGGGCATACCGCGAGGCGAGTGGACGGAGGAAGTCGTGGCTGTGCAGCAAACACCCAGGATCTCGCTCGATGTGGGTGTGAACGTCCGCCTTCACTGGTCGAATAGGGAGTGCCTGGTTCCGTTCTAGGAGTCCTCTCACGGCTGACTCGATGCTCGCATCGGCCACCAGAACGACCAAATCAGAGCTCCAGGTATTCAACCAAGCACTCCTCCGGCGAAGAGCACACCCAGATTGGTCTCACCCCGCCAGTCTCGCAGTTTGGGATGTTCCGTTCCCCGAACCACATCGGTTGCTCCGCTTTCCGTTTTCGAGAAGCACAATACCTCGGACGAATCGGCAATGCTGAGAATCACCGGAGAGTGCGTCGCCAGCAGCACTTGTGCATCGTAGACACCGGAAAGAGACTGAAAGACAGCCTCGACCGCGCGCGGGTGGATGCCGTTTTCGGGCTCCTCGATCAAATAAACGCCCCGGAGTCTGGGCAGATAGGCAAGCAGTGTGAGCGCCATCAGACGCAACGTGCCGTCAGACACCATCCAGGAAGGCACCTCCAAACCATCTCGATAACAGGCCACCAAGTACCGGTGTCGGTCTTCTTCTCTTACGATTGTCTTGACATCAGTGAGATCCGGCAGAGCAGTCTGTAGATGGACAACCCATTCGTGATGCCGATCGGCTTTCTGCTGACGCAACCCTTCGATAACCCACGGCAGATTGGCCCCGTCCGGCAGAAAAGAGCTAGGCAGGCTGGGCGGACTCGGCTTTCTCATGACGGCGCTATTCAGAACAAGCCTCTGAATGCCCTCTTTCAAGACTCCCTTGAGCCAGCTTGCCACAGGAAACTTGCTCTCGTCGTCGGGGAGGTTGCCCAGGGCTGACTTGCGCGGCCCCAGCTTGAAAGCGTGATCCCAGCCCTTGTTCGTCTCAGCGTAGAAGTTGTCATTCCCTCCCGGGACTTTGTTCACCACGGTCTTGACGCTGCGGGCGATCTTTCCCGTAATAAGGCTCTCGGGCGTTTCCGGTTCGACCGGGAACAGGAACCGCTGCACGGACTGGCGATGCGGGGTCTGCTTCAAGAGTACCTTCTCGGCCAGGATCGCGAGAGCTCCCGTCTCGCGGTCGGGGCCAATCGCCACCTCGTAGCGAACCCGGTCGTGGCCAGCCCGGTCTGCCTCGCCCCGCCGTTCCGGCGGAATCTCCAGCTCGACAGCCAATTCGATGCGGTCGCCTGATCGCCGCCAGACCAGATCTTGGAAATTCTGAGTACGGCCGCCCATTGCCTGTTCCAGTCCACCGGAAACCAAGTCACCCAAAAAAGCCACTACATCCAGAAACGTGGTCTTCCCGGACGCGTTCGGGCCGACGAGAACATGGAAGTCGTCCAGTTCCTGAGAAATGTATTTCAGGCAGCGGTAGTTGAGAGCCTCAATCCGGCGAATCATGGGGCGTCTCCACGAACAATTGAGATATCGGCGACCGTCTGCTCTTTCGGCTAGGCCGGGCAAACCCACTCTGAGTGAGATTCTACACCCGGCGGCCGCGCACGTCGATGCAGCAACGTGTTCCAGGTGAATAGGCGGGTTCCGCCGGCCGGAATCGGCGACGCCCGCCCTTTCGGCTCGACACTTGCCGCCCTCTCGGATCAGTTCAGCTTCTTGATCCTGATGTTCCTGAACGATACCGCATTGCCGTGGGTCTGCATGCCGATGTAACCGATCGCGGGCATCTTGGCATAGGGGAAATCGAACTTGCCCATCGGCTCGGTCATCAGGCTGAAGTCGCAGTCAATGATCTTGAGGCCGTTCATGACCACGGTCACGAGGGAGCCTTTGCAGGTAATCTCGATGCTGTTCCACTGGCCCAGCGGCCGCGAGACGTTCGCGACTGGGGCAAAGAGATCGTAGATGGAGCCGGTGCTGTGCTTGTCGGCCGGCCTGCCGACGTCGTCAATGATCTGAACCTCAAAGCCCGTGTACGCCGGGCGATCGTGGCCGGGCACCTTGAGGAAGATGCCGCTGTTGGCCCCCTGGCTGACCTTGAAGTCCATCCTCAGCACGCAGTCGCCGTACTTCTCGTCCGTCGAGATCCAATAGTCCTTGCTCTCGTCACCGGTGGTGTGCAGAACACCATCCTCGGGAACGCTCCACGAGCTGTCCTTGGGTTCGACCTTCTTGCCTTCGTGCGTGTAGATGGTCCACCCGTTCAGCGTCTTGCCGTCGAACAGCGGCACAAACCCGCCGCCATCGGCCTTGGGCTTGTCCTCCTTGGGTTTGGGAGGTTCGATGATATCGGCGGTCCGAGCCGCGCGATCCGGCAACGGCGGCATCTGCTTGACCGGCTTGAGCTGGTACCAGTAGGCGACGCTGCACCAGTCATCGCTTCGCTCGAAGAGCCCCTGGTTCCAGCCGATCTGCTGAATCACGGCCTTGAAGCTTTTTCGGAAATAGACCGGGTCCTTCTCATGAAAGCGGTACAGGCTGACCAGCGGGTGCCTGAAGAAGTCGTTGGTCAGATGCATCGGGCAACCCGCATACGGCGTCTGATACTCCCCCATGCCCCAGGCGGCCTCGAAATAGTCCTCCGTACCCGTGCCGCAGATGGTCGGGAAGTCGGTGTCGCCGTCCATGTAGAACTTCATCTCACCCTCGCCCCACCAGTGCGGCCCGAGGGCCCTGACGCCGATGACGCAGCCGAGGAAAAAGCCCGGCCCCTCGACATTGTCGAGAATCACGTAGTCCCGCTTCATCACCGTCGGGTTTTCGCGGCGGAACTGGGCATGGAAACGACCGGTGTTCGGCGGCAACTTGTCGCGCAACTCATAGTCGATTTGATAGAAGAACGCCCCCATCTTCTTTCCATCGGGCATGTCATTGGTCACCGTGATCCTCGCATGGGTGCCGAACGGCATCGCGAAGTAGCTGTTGAACCCCCGGCCCAGGACCTGAGTAACATAGGCGGTCGTCAGCACCCGGCACTGCCCATGGGCCACTCCGAAGAAATCGCCGAGCGGCACCTCGACGCTGGGCATCTCGCTCCCGTCCCAGTACATCCGCAGGATCATGTTTCGCATCGCCTCGGGCGAGCGGTCCGGAATCGTGATCCAGATGTGCCTGATGACGCCGCAGCCGTCAATGTCCATCAGCGCGACCGTCTCGCCGTTCTTAACCTCCGGGATGCATGGAGAGCCCTTGCGACCCTTGCCAAGCTTGCTTTCGCTCACGCCGCCGGCACCAACGGCACCGGCGCGATTCTCCCACGTGATTGCGCGACCGACTGCGCCATTTGGAACAACCGGTAGTGTCGGATCGATGTCGGCGGCATTTACCCCGCCGGATGAAAAGGCTCCCTGCCCCTGGCAACCGAGGACAAACGCCATCGGGATCAACATTGAGCAAACCCACAATGTGCACCGTCGCGACATGGGATCTCCTTTCAATCAAACAGGAAGAACACCTTTGGCCTCATCCGCGGCCCGGGCCTCACCGGGCGGGGTGGAGCGGATTATGCCACACGGGATCGGGGCCCGCAACCGCGGCCGTGTGTCCCCGCGGGCCTGAGAGATTCGCGAAAAAAGCCTTGCCATTCGGCCCGTTTTGGTTTATACTGATTTCAGCGAAAGGCCATATCAAGCGTCACGTTGCCGTAGATGGCCTGGGGGCCACGAGGCGATTGAAGACATCCCAGCGCGGGCATGATGCCCGCGGATACGCGGCTGAATGGGAGGTGCGAGCGATGCCCGGTATTCCGGAGATCATCGGCGAATCCCAGGTCGGTACGCTGGACCCTGTTGAGGAAAAGTCCCGTGACCGCGACAAGGTGCGCGAGCAGGGGAAGGGGTCTTTCTATTGGAAGGTATCCGCAAGATCGGGGATGAACTTATCCCCGTTGCGATTGCGGCTTCATGATTTCTCTGGCGAAGGAGAACGAGCACCTCCGTAGGTGCGCCGGCCGGGGGAAAGGGGGGTCGCGGCGAGCCGCGAAGATCAACAGCATATGCAGGCCGCGGCCAAGGTGCTGGGTCAAACAGGAGGTTCGGACGTAAGAACGGACAGGAGCCCAACAACAAGACTCGCAGAAACAACTGCGGCGATGCCTCAAGAGCGAGGCGCCGAGTTTTCAGAGAAGGACCCCGATAGGGTCCGGCACCAGGACCGTGCAGGCCGACGAAGCCTGGGCCAAATAAAGACGCCAACGGCGGATGTCGCCAGGGTCAAGAATCCCAGCGCATCCGCCGTTGTGCGTATTTGGGGTTGTCAGATCGTGCGCGGCCGATATGCACATACCGCACAAAAAAAGAAGGCGACGAGCGACGATCCCCCTGCCAGCGCCCCGTCGGGAGGCCCCGTTCAGTCAGGTTCGGTCATCTGAGGAGTCGATGACCGCCAGGAGAACCTTACGGCTAAACATCCGCGCAGCTTGCGCGCATCATTTTGGATCACAGTGCGCTTGGGTTGCGGCCCGCAAAAAGGCGGGCCGCCTTCAGGTACCGGTTCACGGCGATGTGAGCCTGGAAGTCCCGTAGACATCCGCTGCGTCGGCATGCGGCTTTTGCCCCATTCCCAACAACCGCCTATAATGCTCATTGGCGAGTCGCCGCAACCCGCCTGGGGAAGTGTTGAATGAAGGGGCCACAGTTCTGCATCAAACACCTCAGGGATACCCTGTCCGACAACTCGTTGCGCCATGCCCTGGATGTTCTGGCAGATGCAACTTCAGCATCGGTCGTACTTTTTGACAATGATGGGCAGGTGGCCGCCGGCCCGGTAGCCGGTAACGACCTTATCCGTCGCGTGTTGAGCACACCTCAGGGTCGGGAACTCGTCATCTCGACGCACCGCGATACTGCAAACCGTGCTGCCGGAAAATCGCCGCCAGGCGAGCCCCCCTCGGGTACGAACGCTTTGACTGCCGCTCCTCTGGAGAGATTCGGCATTCCGATCTGCCGCAGCAGCCAGTGCGCGGGAATGCTGACACTCGGCGACCGTTCTCGAACCCCCCTATCGCAAGAGGCCATCTCGCGGATCGAGTCCGCGGCCGGCTTGCCTGCCGGAGAGCTGCGACAGGCGGCCGCGTCGCTCAAGCCCTGGAGCCCTGCGGAAGCATCCGCCGCCCGCAACATGGCCGGCCTGTTTGCCGAGTTGCTGGCGGAACTGTGCCTCCACGAGATGAGCCTCAGCAGGCGAATCGAAGAGCTTACCGCGGTGTACAACATCGCGAGCCTTCTCTCAGGCACGATGGACCTGCAGGAAGTTCTCAACCGGACGGCCCGAACGGTGTGCGAGGTGATGCGCGTCAAGGCCTGCAGCATCCGTCTGCTGGACGAGACCAGCGGCAATCTGGTCATCCGCGCAGTTCATAACCTTTCGGAAGAGTACCTCAACAAGGGCGCGGTCACCGTCGAAGAGAATCCCATCGACCGGGCGGCAATGCGCGGCGAGGTGGTCTACATCGCCGACGCTCCCACCGATCCGCGGACGCGTTATCCTCAAGAAGCTCGCCGCGAGGGCATCGTCAGCGGCTTGGTCGTAGGGTTGATCTACCGCGGCAAGACTGTCGGGGTGCTTCGCGTTTACACCGGGGAACCGCATGTGTTCACGCCGTTCGAAGCCGCCCTGCTCCAAGCCGTGGCATCCCAGGCGGCAGCGGCGATTGTCAATGTCCGGCTGATGGCCGAGACCCTTGAAGCCGAACGCTATTCGCGGCAGATCACCTACGCTGGCGAGGTGCAGCGGCGGATGATTCCGAGTCAGCCGCCGGTCTGCCGACAGGTTGAGATCGGCGCCGTCTACCGCCCCACCTACAATGTCGGCGGCGACTTTTACGATTTCATCCCGCTACCCAACGGCAACCTGGGTATTGCCATTTCCGATGTATCGGGCAAGGGCGTGCCGGCCTCGCTGGTCATGGCGTCGCTGCGGTCGGCCCTCCGGGTCTACGCGAAGTTCACCTATGACATCGATCACATCATGGCGATGCTCAACAAACACGTGTGCGCGGAAACGAAGATCGGCGAGTTCACGACGCTGTTTTACGGCGTGCTGTCACCCGACGGCCGACGATTGACCTACTGCAATGCCGGCCACGAACCGCCGATGCTGCTCCGCAACGGTCAGATCCAGCCCCTGGGTACCGGCGGGATGGTCCTTGGAATAGACGAAACGGCCAGGTTCGAGCGCGAGCTCGTCTCCTTGCAGCCGGGCGACGTCGTACTTCTGTACACCGACGGGGCGGCCGAGGCGCTGAATTTCTCCGACGAACAGTATGGTCGTCCCCGGCTCGGCGAATCTCTCATTCGCTACGCCGACCAGCCCGCTCAACTGATTGCTCAGAACATACTTTGGGACATCCGTCGGTTTCGCGGCCTGGCCGACCGAATCGACGACGTCACGCTTGTGGTACTCAAGATCAAGGACACTGCAAAGCAGGGACCACCGGGCCCTGATTCCACCGTTCAGGAGTCTCGCCCGCCGGCCGCGCCTTCGATATAATCCGCCACCATGAAGGAAACGGTTGCCGTACTCGATTTCGGGAGCCAGTACGCCCAGCTCATCGCACGAAGGGTCCGCGAGAATCGTGTCTACAGCACGATCTGCCCGCCGACGATCAGCCCCGCGCAAGTCCGCGAGATGAACGTCGCGGGCATGATCTTCTCCGGCGGACCGGCCAGTGTTTATGCGCCCGGTGCGCCTGGGTGCGACCCGGCGCTGCTTCGGACCGGCATACCTGTTCTGGGAGTCTGTTACGGGATGCAGATCAGTTGCCAGAGCCTGGGGGCCAAGGTCAACGCAGCGCCGGCACGAGAGTACGGCCGGACGCGGCTGGAGGTTATCGACTCTCATGATCTGCTCGCCCACGTTCAGTCGCCCACAACGGTGTGGATGAGCCACGGCGATATGGTCCAGGACCTGCCTGCCGACTTTGTCCCGCTGGCCCGGACGCCCAACTGCCCCATCGCGGCCGTTCGGCATAAGACCCAGCCCGTCTACGGCGTCCAGTTTCACCCAGAGGTCACTCACACACCCTGCGGCGGGCAGATTCTCCGCAACTTCCTCTACGAGATCTGCGGCTGCAAGGGTCAATGGGAGATGGGCAACTTCATCGATGAGGCGGTCGAGGCCGTCCGCGCAAAGGTCAAGCCCGACGAACGCGTCATCTGCGGACTCTCCGGCGGCGTGGACAGCAGCGTGGTATCGGCTTTGCTGCACAAGGCCATCGGCGATCGCCTCGTCTGCATCTTCGTGGACAACGGCCTGTTGCGCAAGAACGAGGTTGAACTGGTTGAGGCAACCTTTCGTGACCACTTCCAGATCGATCTGCGCGTGGTGCGGGCGGCCGATCGTTTCTTCGCCCGTCTGGCAGGGGTGACCGATCCGCAGGAAAAGCGCAAGCGCATCGGTCACGAATTCATCGAGGTTTTCAAGGCCGAGGCGGCCTCAATCCCCAACGCCAAGTACCTGGCCCAAGGTACGCTTTACCCCGACGTGATCGAATCGGGACACGGCATTTCGGGGACCTCCGCGAACATTAAGTTGCACCACAATGTCGGAGGCCTGCCGGCCGAGTTGGGCTTCGAGCTGATTGAACCGCTGCGAGACCTGTTCAAAGACGAGGTCCGCACGGCCGGGGTCCATCTCGGACTGCCCGAGGAGATCATCTGGCGACATCCCTTCCCAGGGCCCGGCCTGGCGGTGCGAATCGTCGGAGAGGTGACACCCCAGCGCGTCAAGCTGCTTCAAGAGGTGGACGAGATTGTCATCGACGAGATCCGCTCAGCCGGCTGGTACAAAAGCATCGGCCAGGCCTTCGCCGTCCTTCTGCCGGTCAGTTCGGTGGGCGTCATGGGCGACGACCGCAGCTATGAAGGCCAGCAGGTCGCCGTGATACGATTCGTCGAAACCACCGACTTCATGACCGCCGACTGGGTGCGGATCGATTACGAAGTCCTCGAACGCGTCTCTTCCCGGATCATCAACGAGGTCCGCGGCATCAACCGTGTGGTCTACGACGTCTCCAGCAAACCGCCGAGCACGATTGAGTGGGAGTAAGATCAGAAGGATGAGGGATAAAGGCGGAAGGATGAAACGGCTGAACGTCGCAGGCAACTCGCCGATCTTCCTGTGCCTCCCCTGATTCATCCTTCATCCCCTCTATTTCATCCTTCGCTTCATCGCACCCCCAGTGCCTTGCCCGCCGCGTCAAGCCCCTGGGCCATCTGGCATCCGAAGTACGTCGATCCGTATGTCATCAGCGGGATTGCCACAATCATGATCGCAATTCGCCACCATCGTCGGCGAGGCAGGCGAATAAGGGCCACAACCACCAGCCCGATCCACCAGAGATAGAACAGCAGGCTGGTCCAAAGGCAACCCGAGCCGCTCTTGCGCAAAAGGAGATTGAACGGGTACAGGTTGCTCTCATTATCGACGATGTATGGAGCCCCGGTCCAGATTTCAGGGAGAAGGGGATAACTGGTATAGGCGGTGACCGCAAACCAGAATCTCAGCGATCCACGTATGCCGTCCACCGGCAGCAGAAGACCGAACACGACGGTCTGAAAGACAACCTGGCAGATCACGCCGCACATCCACCAGGCAAGGGTGTCACGATCGCCGGGACCAGTCCAGAGAATACCGCCCCCAAACCAGAGAATCGGCAGACCCATACACACCAACAGAAACGCCCCCGCCGATAGAAGGGACGGCCGGTCGCGCACTTGCCGGGCGAATCGCCACGGCAGGAACGCCACTTGCAGACACGTGACCACGAAAGCCACAGGTTTGAGTCGCCAGCGCCATCGCTCCCAGGGCGTGCCGATGCGCTCGCGCAGCTCGTCACGTTTGCGGCGAACGGCCTCCCAATCGACGGTCACGCCGCACTCCGGGCAGATCGAACCGGGCAAGCCGGTGAGGTTGTACCCGCACTTGATGCAGCGCAGGCCTTCATCCTCCACAGGCGGCACCGCAATGGATGTAGGCTCGGACAATGGACTTGCTCCTGTTGATTCGCACGCCATCACGAGTACCATGATTCGCTCGCCAGAGCAAGGAAAGACCGAATGAGTCAACCGGTGTCGTCAATCGAGCTTGAAATCCGGGTCCGTTATGCCGAGTGCGACCCGATGGGCTACCTGCACCACTCGAAGTACTTCGAGTATTTCGAGATGGGCCGGACCGAATTGCTCCGCGCCGCCGGGTTTCGTTACCGCGATCTGGAAGAAAAGGGCGTGCTGTTCGTGGTCGCCAAGACGGCCTGCACCTTCAAAAGACCGGCCCGTTACGACGATCTGCTCAAGCTCGAAGTCCGCATCCTCCGTCAAACGCGGGCCCGGATCGACCATGAATACCGGCTCCTTCGCGACGGCGTCATCCTCTGTGAGGCGACCACAACGTTGGCCTGCGTGGATCGCACCGGGCGCCCGATCCCCATTCCCGACGAAATCGCCCCGCCAACGGATGTGAGGACCGGAGCCAAGCGGGACTAATCCAACGCGAGCAGACCATGGCCGTTCTCTGTCATCTGGCTGACCCCAAGACGTACAAGGCGTTTGACTGGGACGGCGTTCAGGACGACCAGGATCGCCACTACTGGCTGGGCCTCTTCGAGAGCTTCACCGCCAACATCAAAAAGCGGCTCATAGAGGACGGCCTCGCGGGCGACGGTTTTGCAGAACGATGGCCGCTGTTTGAGGCCGAATACGCCGAGGGCATGCGGCACATCCGGGCTGAGTCGGAGCGGACCGGCCTTCAGTCAACCATCGACTTGTGCGATTTCCGGCAGCGGATGCTGAACAAATACGGCTGGCCCGACCCCTATCTCGGCGTCAAGACTCGCGAGAACAACATGGCCGCCCGCATATACCCGAAGGCCGTTCGGGATGTCGACGAAAGCCTATTGCCGCAACGCTGGGAATTGCTCTTCCGCATGCTGTTTGCCGGAAACATGTTCGACCTGGGCGCCCCCGACACGATCGATCTCTACAACAGCGGAAAACTGGATTTCGCAACGATTCTCACCGAGATCCGCCCCCGGCCGTGGTTTATCGATCATGCCGACGCCGTCCGCGACCGGATCATGTCGCCCCGGCGCTGGAAGCAGGCCCTGTTCTTCGTGGACAACGCGGGAACCGACATTGTGCTGGGAGTCATGCCCCTGGTACGCGAAATGGCCCGGGCGGGAACGCGCGTCGTCCTGGCGGCCAACTCACAGCCCGCTCTCAACGATATCACCTTCGATGAACTGAATCCCCTGCTCGACCGTCTGTCACAACAGGATCCGGTGTTGGCGGATTTGCGGACCAGCGGAATCATCGCAACCGTCGCCAACGGCAGCAACAGCCCGTTGATCGACCTGAGCCGGATCAGCGACGAGTGCAATGCCGCCGCCGCGGACAGCGACCTGCTGGTGCTTCAAGGGATGGGCCGGGGCGTGGAGAGCAATTGGCGGCAGCGCTTCCTGTGCGACGTCTGGCGCGTCGCCCTGCTCAAGGACCGCACGGTGGCCAAGTGGGTCGGCGCTAAGCTCTTCGATCCGCTGTGTCGATTCGATGAAGGAGAACGCTCACATCGCGATTAGAACCTTACGGCCAGATATCTGTGCGGCTTGCGCGCATGTTTCTGGATCGCA
>ERZ795050.3468-NODE-3468-length-15607-cov-23.592978_pt1 | contig 15607 bp, 19 predicted proteins | sample MGYA00375134_ERZ795050 | MGnify/ENA primary metagenome ERZ795050 (study PRJEB30179, sample SAMN05720221) | activated sludge metagenome | isolation source: Anaerobic digester | place: Japan | collected 2015-05-26 ... | reverse complement strand
TTTTTTGACTATAAAAAGATTATTCTTTTAGGACCAAGCCATAATTTTTCTTTTTCTGGAATAGTTTCTTCACCTTTTTCAAAATGGCTTACCCCCTTGAGAGAAACAGAATGTTTAACTTTAAAAGATTTTCCTTTTTTAGAAGAAAATAAATTTATTCAAGAGTCTTCTGAAATTCATGAGTTAGAACACTCATTAGAAGTTGAGTTGCCATTTTTACAAACTATTTTTAAAGATTTTGTAATTTTTCCATTAATAGCAGGCGATTTAGAGGCAGAAGAAGGAAAAAAGATATTGGCCTCAATTTTAGACGAAGAATCACTTTTGGTTGTTAGCTCTGATTTAAGCCATTATCTACCATTTAATGAAGCTTTGAAACAGGATAAAGTGACACTTGATGCAATTTTGGATTTGGATTTAGAAAGATTTTTGGATTATGGCGAGGCTTGCGGTAAAATTCCGATATCTTTTCTAATCTCTTTGGCAAAAGAAAAAAACTGGCTGCCCAAACTACTGAAAGCCGCTAATTCAGGAGAAACCCAAGGCGGAAAAGACCAAGTAGTTGGTTATGCCAGCGTTGTTTTTATTTAAAGAAAGAGTAAAATAAAATGTGTTAGCCTTTTATGACCAAAGAAGAAAAACAATATCTTTTAGAGATTAGCCGCCGGACATTGGAAAAATATTTTAAAGAAAAAAGTATTTTAGTTTTAGAAGAAGACAGTTTAAAATTCCCTCTGCTCAAAGAAAAAAGAGGGGTTTTTGTTACTTTAACACAAAATGGTCAGTTGCGAGGTTGTATCGGAAACCTTATTGCTGATAAACCAGTTTATCAGGCGATAATTGAAAACAGTTTGGCTTCAGCACTTTTTGATCCCCGTTTTCCCTCTCTTGAAAAAGAAGAACTCAAAGATATTAAAATAGAAATTTCTGTTCTTAGTGAATTAAAACTGTTGCCTTCATTTAAAGATATCAATGAATTAATTAAATATTTAGAAAAGAAAAAGCCCGGTTTAGTTATAAAAAAAGGAGCAAATGAAGCCACTTTTTTACCCCAAGTTTGGGAAGAACTGGAAACAGCAGAGGATTTTTTATCGCAATTATGCTTAAAAGCGGGGCTAGAACCTGACGCTTGGAAGAAATTAGATTTAATAATGTTTGAATATGAAGTAGAAAAAGTCAAAGAGGAAAATCAAAAAGAAAATAAATAGGGGTATACCATTTCCCTTAACTTGCTTGGTTCAATTCCCGGGCAAGCAGTTGGAATTAAGCGGATATCCAGCTCTTTGTGCCCTTTAATAAATTTGTCACTCCACTCACGGCCAGATAAATCTGGCTTTTTTAAATAAAATTCTTTATTTGATAAGTCCAATTTATATTCTTTTTTAAGATAAAGAATCAGTTTTATTAAAGAATCTTTCATTTCTTTGGTTAAAACATTATGACCTTTTCTAAAATCTCCCATTAAAGCAATTCCAATAGAACCTTCGTTATGGTAATAAGTATGGGCGCCAACCGAGTATTTTCCCCCTAAACTGCCTTCAAATATTCTGCCTTTACCGTCAATTAAAAAATGATATCCAATATCGCGCCACCTTCTTTGAATAGCGTGAAGTAAATAAATTCTTTGAATTTCTTTTATACTATCTTCTAAATTAAGGGTGAAGTTTCCGGCAGTGTGATGAATAATAATTTCTTCTATTGGCAAATATTGATAATTGATGCCATTTTCTTTCTTTTTTGTTTGAAGAAATAAATTATTGTAATTTTGAAAATTGTTTTGGTAGTTTATAAATAATTCTCTTGCTCTAAGGTATTCCTTTTCTAAAAAAGAGTCTTCCGGGTCGTATTCTTTGAGGGAACAGGTTATTTTCTGACAAAGATTATTAATATAATCCAGATTAGCGAAATTATTATTAGCGCCCCATTCGTCACGACTAATAATTTTTAAATCGTCATTACCTAACAATCTTTGACCATAAGTTTGATAAAAATCTGCTAGATTAATATGAGGGGGAATTTGAAAAGAAGTCAGTTCTTGGTTTATTTTTTTTGTGCTTGAAAGATTTTCTTGAGATGAGTGATTAACAGCATCATTTGATTTAGGAGACAAGAAAAATATGGCAAAGGAAGCCAGAACTATTAAAACAATAAATATATAAAGGTATTTTTTAATAGTGGACATCTTAGTCGAAGGTTTTACCAATAATTTGTTTGTTTCCTTTGAGAAAATCACTGGCTTTGATAATTTTTTTTCCTTCGGGTTTAATTTCTTCAATAAAATAAAAACCTTTGCCGCATTTGACTGCCATCTTTTGATTAAATTCAAAAATCTCACCGGGTTTTTTATTTATAGTAGAGTCAACATCATTAAAACAATTACCCTTGACAATTTTAAAGATTTTATTGTCTAAAAGAGTATAAGTGCCTGGTGAGGGATTGAAAGCTCTTACTTTTCTTTCTATTTCCTCAGCTGATTTATTCCAATCAATTTTTTCATCTTCTTTTGTGATTTTATGACAATAGGTGGCCAGAAGATCATTTTGGGGCAAAGGGGTAATTTCATTTTTTAGATATTTTGGGATAGTTTCAATAATTAATTCTACTCCCAGTTCAGCCAATTTTTTTGATAATTCTCCAAAATTTAATTTTCGATGTTCTTGAGAAGAAATATTTAATTTCTTAGTATTAAGAATCGGACCATGGTCTATTTTTTCATCCATTAAAAATAAAGATACTCCGGTTTCCTCTTCGCCATTTAAAATCGCAGATTGAATTGGCGTAGCGCCTCTGAATTTTGGCAAAAGCGATGGATGGAGATTTAAAAAGCCCCTGGGAAAAAGTTTTAAAAGATTAGCCGGAATAATTTTCCCATAGGCAGTTAAAAGAGCGAAATCAGTTTGAAGTCGAGAAAGTTTATTTAAAAAATCAATATCATTTAAATTAGAAGGAGTAATAACTTTGATTTTTTCTTTTAAGGCAAGTTCTTCGACTTGAGAAGGAGCAAGAATTTGTTTTCTGCCCTTTGGCTTTCTTTCAGGGGCAACAACTAAAATTGGCTTAAAATTTTTTTGAATTAAGCCGTCTAAAACCATTTTTGCGAATTCTGAGGAGCCAAAAAAGACAAATTTCATATTTAAAATCAAATAGTGGGCGTCATTTGGTTAGTTTTTCTAATATTTTTTGCTTTATCAGTAAAAAGTATGCCGTTTAAATGGTCTAGTTCATGTTGGATTATTCTAGCGAGGAGGCCGAAAGTCTTTAATTTTATTTTTTTTCCTTCTTCGTTTCTGGCCTGAAGGGTAATTGTTTTTGACCTTTCAACCTCGCCATAGATCCCGGGCAAGCTCAAACAGCCTTCCTGTAAAATGTCAGTTTGTTTAGAGAATTTTTTAATTTCAGGGTTAATAAAAACTTTAAAGTCATCATTGACTCGGCACACAATAATTCTTGTCGGGATACCAATTTGAACAGCAGCCAGTCCTAGCGCGTTTTCTTTTGCAATTATTTGTTTCATTTTTTCAATTAAATCATACACTTCTTTTGTGAAGTGTTCTACCTCTTTGCTTTTTTGTCGCAAAATTGGATTTTTTTCTCCTTTGATTATAGTTGTCATTTTACTATTCGCCACTCAATATCATTTTTTTTGCCCGCAAATTCGAGCCATTCCCCATTATCGTCAATTACATACCATTTTTTCCTTGTTTCGGAAAAGACCATTGGTTTGCCTTGAAAGTAAGGTTTTTTCACAATTTCTTTTGGTTTAAGCCTGTCTAGTTCTAACCATTTTTTAAAGACAGTTTCAATCGCATAATCCAAATTTCTTGATTTTGCCCATTCGGCAACTTTTTTTATTGCTTCCTTTGCTTTTTCAACTGAGCCAGCTAAAACTAATAGTTCTTTTGCGGGTTTTGTGAATCGAGAATAAATTATTTTTTTCTTTCGGCTGTCTTTTTTTAGTTGTTCCAAAGATATCCCCTTAGTTTGAAAATAATAAGTAATTATTTCCCGAATAGCAGTTTTTTCTTTCAGTTCTTCGTAATATTTAATTTTTCCTTTTTCTAGATACTCTATTATTTTTTGGGCAATACTTTTTCCTACTCCCTTGATATCTTCCAATGCCTTCTTTCCACCTTTTTTATAAATATCTAAAATATCCTCATCTAAATTTTCAATTGAGGCAGCCGCCCGAAGATATGCCTTTGGTTTGAAAGGAATGCTGTTAATCTCTAACAAATAACTGATATCTTTCAAAATTTGGGCTATTTTTTGATTTCTTTTCGTCATTTTAATTTTTGAAATCAAAAACTTTTAATTCGCTATATTGAGCGCCAGTTGGTTTTAAATGACTCTCCATTAAAATTAAAGAATTGGCCAGAAACTTTAGATTGTTTAGATTGACTTTTTTTTGAATATCTTTGGCAGGGGGCAGAGGAAGTTTGTTGTCTTTCTTTATTCTTGCAACTGTAATATGAACCTTGAAATCTCGTTTTTCTTTGTTAAATAATATTTTATTTTTTTCCAGTTCTTGTTCTAAATCTTTCTTTAATGATAAAAGTTCAGACGGCGCTTTTCCTTCAAGCCAGATTAATCGCGGCGATTTTGGATTTGGTCCATAATTAAAAAAATCAAATTGAATTTCAAAAGGCTTGTATTTCTGACTTAAATTTTTCAAAACCTCAATAATTGTTGGTATTTCTTCTTTTTTTGTATAGCCAAGAAATGTAATTGTTAAATGCAAATTTTCTTTCTCAGTGATTCTAAAAGCCGGATGTCTGAGGTAATTCTCTCGGTAATTTTTTATTGCTTCAAGCACTTCATCAGAAGGTTTTATAGCAATAAACAATCTTTGACTTGTTATCATATTTTTAATTCTGCCCCCAATACTGTAATTATTAATTTATTTTACCTCAAAAAATCAGTTTTTTCCAGTGGATTAATTTTGACACTTTCAAAATTCAGCGCTATAATAGAAAAATGAAGCAAACGGTAAAAAAAATCCTTGTTGCCATTTTAATCTCCCTTTTAATTTTAGGGACTTTTCTTTTTGGTTTTATCCAAGGAAGCAAATGGGGTTGGAAGGCAAATTTGCCATCGCCCTTTGAAAAAATCATAAATAAGGAGCCGCCAAAAGAAATAGAAGCAGGCGATATGTCTTTATTTTGGGATACGTGGCAAGTAATTTTAGATAAATATGTTGGCAGAGACAAACTAAATACAAAAGAAATGATTGAAGGGGCCTCAAGTGGTTTAGTTCAATCGCTAAAAGATCCATATTCTGAATTTTTTAATGCCTCTAGTTCTCAGTCTCTTACTGAAGAATTAAGCGGTGAATTTTTTGGGGTGGGAATGGAAATAGATAAACGTGATGGATTTTTAATTGTTTTAACACCTTTGCCAAACACTCCAGCCTCCAGAGCCGGCCTGATGCCATTTGATAAAATTTTACAAATTAATGATAAAGATACTTCTGATTTAACTCCGTCTGAAGCAGCACAACTTATTCGCGGGCCAGAAGGAACAGAAGTAAAACTCTTGATTTATCGCTCAAGTTGGGATAAGGCAAAAGTTTTTAATATTAAAAGAGAGAGAATTGTTGTTCCTTCTTTAAAATGGCAAATGTTGGATAATGGGATTGGTTATTTAAGAATTTATAATTTTAATCAACCTTTGTTTAATACTTTTTACCAGACTGCTTTAAAAATTTCCCTCAATAAACCAAAAGGTTTAATTATTGATTTGAGAAATAACCCCGGCGGTTATTTAGAGGCAGTGGTTGATGTTGGCGGCTGGTTTTTAAGTAAAGGAGAAATAATTCTGAAAGAAGATCTGGGAAATGGTGAAATTAAACTTCATCGTTCGCCAGGCCCAGGATCGTTAAAAGATATTAAAATGGTGGTTTTAATAAATGAAGGCACTGCTTCGGCCTCGGAAATTTTGGCTGGCGCTTTAAGAGATAATTTAAATGTGAAAATAATAGGAACAAAAAGTTATGGTAAGGGCTCGGTTCAGGAACTAGTCGCTTTAAAGGATGGAAATATGGTCAAAATTACAATTAGCCGTTGGTTAACCCCAAAAGGAAATGTAATTGAAAATAATGGCCTCGAGCCAGATATTGAAGTGAAAAACGAAGAAGAATTAGGCGCTTATTTGAATTTGGATTTAGAAAAAGACGCCCAACTTAAAAAAGCAGTTGAGGTTCTGGGTGACGAGTTGAGTAACTAAGATTCAATCTATGAAAATAATTCTTTTAAAAGATGTGAGTGGGTTGGGAAATAAAGGAGAAGTTAAAGAAGTAAAGAATGGCTATGCTTTATATTTGTTTAGGAACAAGTTGGCAGAACGCGCTGATGAAAAAATCTTACAAAAAGTAAAATTGGAAAACGAAAAAAAGATTGAAACAGACAATAGAAAAAAGGAAGAAGCCAAAAAGATCATTCAGAAATTAGAGAAAATTATCTTAGAGATACCTTTAAAATTTGCCAGGAAAGGGGCAGAGGCGTATGAGTCTATTAAAAAAGAAAAGATTGTGGAAGAGTTAAAAAAACAGGGGATTGAACTTTCGTTGAAAAATATTGTTTTAGAAAAACCCCTCAAAGAAGAGGGATTTTACGAGGTGCCAATAGTTTTTTTTGAAGATATTAAAGGAACCCTGAAAATTAGAATAATACCTATTAGCGACGAGGAATCACATTGATGACAGAAACTTTTTTTCTTTTACCGACAAAACTGTATTTTCTTTTTTCTTCAAATTTGACAACTCCTTCTTTTACGGCGTAAATAGTATCATCTTTGGATATTTTGGTGTTTTTACCCGGATGCCATTTTGTGCCGCGTTGTCTAATCAAAACATTGCCTGGTTTAACCAGTTCGCCGTCAAATCTCTTGACTCCTAATCTTTTAGACGCAGAGTCCCTGCCTAATCTTGTTGAACCACCTGATTTTGTATGAGCCATAGGATTAAGAATTTTGTAATTTTGTAATTTTTATTTTTTAAAATTTTATGAAACCCCACCGTTTTTCTATTTTAGCAAAAATTTTTCTTTTTGTCAAAAGATACTACCTCTTTTTAATAAGTGGTTTTCTTATTTTAAGTTTTGTTTTTGCTTTTGGGATGATTGTCGGCGGAAAACTTTTGCAAAGGCCGGCTTTAATTATTGAAAAGGATTTGTTAATAAATTTAGAAGAACAACCAATAGCAGTGGAGAGGGAAAAAAATAACAGCCAAGAAAGCGGTTATGTGGCTAGTTCAAGGGGTAAATATTATTATCCAATTGACTGCTCTCTGGCAAAGAATTTAAGCGAGAAAAATAAAATTTATTTTCAAAGCAAGGAAGAAGCAGAGGAGAGGGGATACATATATAATTCAAGATGCGATTAGCACTGGAACTCTTCTTTAAATTCTTCTTTTGTTTTATTATTGGTTTCTAAATACCGATATCTCTTCTCAATATTTTTCGCTTTTTCTATTTCTTCTCTTAATGAAGAGGGAATTTCTTTTAGCACTTTTTCCAATTTTGTCGGTTCTATTTCCAGCACTTCTTCCCATTTGCCCAATGGTTCTAAAATTTCTTTAACTTTTTTAAAATCATAAGAAACTTTGTTTATCACATTTTGACTAAAATAGCCGTTTTTTCCATAAACCCTTTTTAATCCTTTTTTAAGGGAATAAACGTCAATGAGGGTTTTTATTTCTTTTAATTGTGCCTTTATTTCTCCCTCTTTTTCTTTTAAGGAAAAATATTCGTCAATTTTTTCTTCAATCTCTATTTCATTTAAATCTTTCTGTTTTTTTTCTTCAAAAAGATGCCGCCAGACAGGACAAATTGATTTATAACCGCACCAATGGCAGAAAGCAGATGGTTTTGGCTCAAAAGGACTATTTTGAATCTGATGAATTAAATCTATTACTTTTTCTTCGGCTTTTTTTATATCTTCTTCTGTTCTTTTGCTTTCCATTTTCTCGTTGAATTTTAGAAAATACAGACTAAACTTCATTTTTTCATAATCTATCTTCGGCCAGCGGTGTTTTAAGCCAATAGCATAAATTGACAGTTGAAGATTTCTATCCAACTCTTCTTTTGAAGACATTCTTTTTGATGATTTATAATCAATAATTTCCAAGGCGCCATCTTCTAATTTATCAACCCGGTCAACGATGCCGGTTAAAATATGAAGCCCTCCAGGCTTTTCTGGTTTTTCGTCAATTACGGCTTCAAATTTGGTTTCCAAATCCAAAATAATGGTTTTTACTGGAAAATTCGTTTTATAATAATTTCTTAAAATTCTTAATCCTTCTTCAAAGTAATCTTTTTCTTCCATTTCATTGGTCCATTTATAACCTTCGCTTTCTTTTGGCCAGTGTTTATAGTAATAATCAATTAACTCTTCAAGAGTAGGGAAGTGGGGGCCTTTTTCATAAAACCATTTTAAAACCTGGTGAAGATAGTTTCCAAAAACTTGTTCTTTGGTTTTTGGTTCTTTAATCTTATCAATTTGGGAAAACTTATACTTTAAAGGACAAGTTTGGAAGGATTCCAGTGCTGAGTAAGAAGTGCGCATAATGATAATTCAAAAGTCAAAAGTCAAAATTATAATTTAAAATTCAAAATTAAAATAGTTTATCATTTTTTTAGGATTTTTACAACTAAAATTTCTATTTGACAATGAAATAAAATTATGAGATAATAAGATACCTATTTGAACCTTGAAAATTTTTATATATTTTTATTTTCTTCCCTTAAAAGGGAAGAGAAAGGAGGCAGCAAATGGTAGTTTATTGTTTAAAAGATGGAAAGTTCGAATTCCTTCCGGACGATTATGTATCTCCAGAAGCTTCAGATGCAGAGCTAGATGGATTTTTGAGCGTTAAAGAGTGGTATCTTCACAAAGTTACTACAAAGCATTTTATTCTAGTCTTTCCATATTTAGGACTATGGCCAACCGTCGATCGTATGAATTCTTTATCTGTTGATTATTTTAAAGTTGCTGAAATTCCTTCCAGAATCATAAATGACGAGAGAATAGTTTTTTGGCCCAAAGAAATCTCGCGCGCATCAAGGAGGCAAAAGGATATTGTAATAGGCAGGAAAGGCACTACCACTATTTCCTATTTAGAAGAAGCAAAAGATTATGTTCTTAACTTGTATCCAGAGCCTCGTTTAGATTATTGTTTCTATGTTTTGGCAACAGATATTCATTTTGAGAGGGTAAGAAGAGATTTCATATTGGTAATGAAGCAAATCAAGGATCGCCATATTTTATTTGTTCCCTTTATTGTTGAAACTACTGGTCCTAATCGTTCAAAGTTTGCTCGCAGAGAGAAATTAATTTTATCGGTTTCTTCACTATATCCATCTTTATATGTGCGGGCTTCATTAAAAAAAGGAGGACTGAAATGAGAAAAAAAGAAATAAAAAATAACAAAAGGAGGTCAAGAGAACCGCGTTTACCATTTAAAGAAGAAAAGATTAAATTATTAGGTACAAGGGTATGGCAAGTGGGAAATACTGAAGTAGAGCACAAAGTCATAGAATATGGGGAATTTGTACTATTTCTTTTAGCCACTGAAGAAGCTTTTTTTAATAAAAGAGAAGAGAGGTTGATTATCACCGGATATGAAAGCAGAAAACCTATTTATGTCAAAATTTTAACCCAAAATGCGGAAGGGGTACCAGTTTTAATCAGATGGGACGTGGAAAAGGGAAAATTAGTTTCCTCAATGGAATTTATTGAGGGATATCAGAATTATAATAGTTATATTGGAGAAAATGAATACAGAAAAACGAAAAATATAGCGAGACAAAAATTGAAGTATTTATTAGAAAAGGAGGCAGGAAGTGAAAAACAATAAAGAATTAGAGGTAAAAATTGTTGGAACGATTCCTTTTGAAGCATCCATCAGTGAAGCGGAATTTGTTATTTTTGAAGATGGAAAAATAGGGGAAATATCAAAAAAAGCCCAACAATCCGGATTAATAGTATTTAAAAGGGTGATAAAAAATATTGATGCTGGAGTTAGAATGTATATGGTTTATATTTTTTCTCGCTATTCCAAAACTTTATGCGGGATGCAGAATATTGAAGCAGTGTTTCCTGGGAGACTTCAAGAGATAGAAAAATGGGAAAAACTAATGAATCAATATTGGATTCAGATTAAAAAGCAAGCGCCTTTAAGAAACACTAAGGCAATATTGGAACAACTAGAAACAGAAAAGATTAAAGTGGATTCTTTTATTAAAGAGACAAAAAATAAATATCAAGGGATAGGGAAGTGGGCTTTAAAAAAGGCAAAAGTTTTATTGGAAGAAGAAAGCAGGATTAGAAGCATTCTGGAAACCACTTTTAAGGAACTTCTAAAGATTTATAATTTCTGTAGCAGCGGCAAGGCGAACATTGAGATGCTAAAAAAGTTCTATTTTGAACCTTCATATTGCAATTTAGGCAACGGTTTAAAAACAATTTCTGTTCATTTCTCTGATAATCCTGATGACTTAAAAAAAGTCAAAGAAATAACTAAAAGAATGGAAAGATTGCAAGAAAAGACGGGCCTGGAATTTGTTGAATATCTTAAAGAGCAGATAATAGATTATTTTATTTCCATAATAGAAAGACCTATTGAAATCCAGGTTGGAAAAGAAAAGTATATAGCCAGAGGAGGAAAATTAAGATGTCTGAAATAGAAACCATAATAGATTTTAGCCAGATAGGATTTCCTGTTTCTGTTACCTTTGTCTTGCCTAATGGAAAGGAACTTACTTTTGTGCCAGACAAAAAGATTATTGATAACATTGATATAATAACAGTAAAAAAGATAAGCGGATTTTTTGTAGAAGATAGTGCATTATTCAATAAACTGAAAAAGAAAGCACTAACTTTATTAATCTACAATCCACCTGATGTTTCTTGGCTCAAATGTCCTTACTGCGGCAGAATTCAACAAGAAATTTTAGATATGTTAAAAACAAAGAGATTAAGAGAAATCGCCGGTCATCAGGTAATTCAATGTCCTACTTGCAAACGTTTCTACAAAATTCCCACTCCTCCACCCTCTTTTCTGAAATATAATTTGATATAAAATATAAACCGGGTAAAAAGGAGGTGAATAAATTTGCCCGGTTTTTTATTTCTTCAGGTTATTTAGGTTAATTTTTCGCCACTGTGGTATTTTTTATGAATATCTCTGAGTTGTTTAGAGGTAATATGAGTGTAAATTTGGGTAGTGGCAATATTTTTATGGCCTAAAAACTCTTGGACTAGTCTTAAATCTACTCCTTGGGTTAATAAATCAGTTGCGAAAGAGTGCCTTATTGTGTGGGGGCTTGCGGGGATGGAAATCCCAGCTTTAATAACATATTTTCTGACGATATTTTCTATTGAGCGAGGGGTTAATCTGTTTAATGGTTTTTGGCCCTTATAATTTATAAACAAAGCATTGTTTTTATCTTTCCGCGTATCAAAATAATCTTTTAGAGCGTTTAAGGCGCGCGGTGATAAATAAACAGGTCTGATTCTTCCTCCTTTGCCAATCACATTAATTTCTAAATCTTCATTTAAATTTTCTATTTTAATCTGGTCGCGATTTAAACTGACAAGTTCTGAAACCCGCAAGCCGGTTGAAAATAAAACTTCCAAAATTGCTTTATCCCTTAAGCCAATTTCATTTGATAAATCGGGAGTATCTAATAATTTTTTAATTTGTTCTAAATTAAGAAACTTAATGCTTTTTTCTTTTTTCTCTTTTAATAATTTTATTTTTTCTGCCGGCAAACTTTGAATATCCCGGTCAGCAAAATAATTTAAAAGGCTTCTTAAAGCAATGAGATAATAGTTAACAGATGTTCTTTTTAATGGTTCTTTTTTATTTTTATTATAACTTTGGGATAAATAAACTCGATATTTCCACAGATGGTCAGAGGTTAATTCGTGAGGCTTAAGGTTCTTAAGATTGTTATTTTTAAGCCAGTCAGTGAATTTGTTTATAAAGCGAGAATAGGTGATTTGGCTATTATGAGAAAGACCTTTTTCAATATCTAAGTATTCAAAAAATTCATCTATTAAATCTATAATTGTTTCGTTAGTTTTTTTCATTGTTTGAAATTTTGATAAAAAATAATATTTTGTGAATTTTCCAGAAATTTTTAGAATTAGGCAGGGGAGAAGCAATTAGAGAGGGAAGCCAGATGACACTTAATTTACTATGGCTAATTTCGCTAAAGGTATATTATGCGAAGTTGACTATCTTTATTATATAGCCATAATTTTGACTGTCAAGCACTCTCCCCTATAAATGAATGAACGACATCAGTCAGATGCCGCACATTTTTATTTCACAAGAAATTTGAGGAGTTTAACGATTGCTTCCAAAGCCGCGATAAGAATCTGGCCTATTCCCTTTAATATAGCCAGAAAATGACCAATTATCCCCTGCATAAACACTTGATTGACTATTTGGTCCAATCCTTTTAAGAGATCGATAATAAATTCGCTGATTTGAGTGGTAAATTGTTCCCAGCCCATAGATTTAAAATTAAGACACTAAATTTATTGATTGACCCTTTAGAAAATTGTTTATATTCTCAATTGAAGTGGCTAACAGATTTTGGAGCGCTTCTTCAGTATTGAAAGCATTATGCGGAGAAACGATGACATTATCCAAATCAATAAAAATAATATTTAAAAGCATATTTTTTAATTTTTCCGGTTCTTTAATTGCTTCTTTCAATAAAAGTTCCTGTTCTTCTTTGATTAAACCTTCTTCTTCCAAGACATCCAAAGCCGCGCCAGCAATCTGTTTTGATTTTAAAGCCTGAAATAGGGCTTCGGTTTCAATTATGCCGCCGCGACTGGTGTTTATTACATAGCCTCCCTTTTTAACTAAAGAAATATTGTCTTTGTTTAACAAATGGTGAGTTTCGCTGGTATAAGGAACATGGAAGGTGATGACATCAGAATTTTTAAAAAGTTCTTCAAGAGAAACATATTTAAAACCTAAATCTTGCATCAACTGGTCGTTTGGATATTTATCATAAGCCAAAACTTTCATTTCAAAGCCTTTGGCGATTTTAATAACATTGGTTCCGATTCTACCAGTACCAACCACGCCGATTGTTTTTGAGTAAAGTTCCTTGCCGGTTAAATTTTCAACATTAAAAAGTCCGCTTTCTCTTACCTGGTGATAAGCATCGTATATTTTTCTTATAAGGCACAATAAGAGCCCAAAAGTGTATTCAGCGACAGTATGACTACCGTAACTTGGCACATACGCCACCTTAATCCCCTTTTCTTGACAATAATTTACATCTATATGGTCATAGCCGGTTGAACGGGTGGAAATTAATCTTAAATTCGGAAGTTTATCAATAATCTCTTTTGTGAATTGAGAATTAATAAAAGCAGAGATTACTTTATAATCAAAAAACTTCTCCGCATTTTCTTCATTTAAAGATTCGCTGTATAAATCAGCAATTTCCAAAAATTCGGGAAAAGACTTAAGATATTCCTTTTCCCAATCAGAGATTTCCAAAAAAGCAACAGGCTTCATAGGATGTTAATTACTCTTCTATATTTTACCACTCTTTCGGGATTTTGTGGAGAGCCAGCCTTAAGTCCATAAGCCCTGCTGGCAATGGCTAAATCCGCAATAAAATCATCAGTTGTTTCCGCGCTTCTGTGCGAGATAATCGGTTTTATCCCCTTTCGGTGCGCCAAACCAATAGTTTGAAGAGTCTCAGTTACAGTCCCGATTTGGGTTGGTTTAATAATAACGCCGGAAATTGCATCGTCTTGAGAGGCTTGATTTAAAATTTGAGAGTTTGTTACCGTTAAGTCGTCGCCAATTATAAGTACCCTCTCCCCTATTTTTTGTTTTAGGTTTTTGAAACTTTCAAAATCATTTTCTTCAAAAGGGTCTTCCAAAGAAAAAAGATTATATTTTTCGTTTAGACTAAGATAAGTTTTCAGCAGTTCTTCAGAATTTAAAGTTCTTGCCGGAACCAAATGATAAGTTTTTTCCTCTTTGTTGTAAAAAGAGGAAGCGGCGACATCTAAGCCAAAACTAATTTCAGTTTCTGAATTCATTTCGTTTCTAATTTTTTTAAATATTTGTAATGGTTCTTCGTAGTCGGTTGAAGGAATTAAAACTCCTCCCTCATCTCCAAAATTGCACTGGGAATAATTCTGGATAATGTAAATCTTAAGATTTTGGAGAAATTCTATTGCCAAAGATAAAGATTTTTGACAGTTATTTGTTTGAGGGATAATTAAATATTCTTGAATATAAGGGCCGTAAGGAGCATGCTTTCCGCCGTTTAAAAGATTAAAGAAAAACAAGGGCGGGGAAAAGATTAAAGTTTTTTCAAGCGCTGGATTTAAAATGAAAAACTCTTCTTCCAATATCTGCCATAATTCTTTTTGTTTATACTTTGATAAAAATCTGGCAAAAGTTTGGGAAAGAACCAAAGTTAAATTTCCGCCTAAATTTTGTTTGTTTTTCGTTTGGTCTAAATCAATTAAAAAATTGTCAAAATCAAACAAGGAATTGAAGGGTTGATTTAAAATTTTTGGTTTTATTTCTTCAAAATTAAGCAACGCTTTTTCTGGTGAAACCAGTGTCGCTTCTTTTTCCCCCCTGCTTTTACCCTTGGGAATGCTGGAACAAGCAGCAACATTTTCGCCAGACATTGTTGCTTCTAAAGTATCTTCTCCCCTTGAGTCTTTGATAATATTCAATTGTATATCCTCAATTTTAGGCATAAAAAGAAGAAGTAACGGAGAACTGTTCTCCGTTACTTTTGATGTTTTGAAAGGTGTAAAATCGTTTTAATGACAGTGTCTGGGTTGAGGGAAATGGCGCTGATTCCTTCTCTAACCAAAAATTCGGCAAATTCAGGATAATCAGAAGGCGCCTGGCCGCAAATTCCCACGTATTTCCCTCTTTTTTTGCAGGCGTTTATTATATCTTTAATCATTTTTTTGACTGCTTCGTTGTTTTCATTGCCAATTTGAGCCAATTCAGCATTATCTCGGTCAATCCCCAAAACCAACTGAGACAGATCATTCGAGCCGATACTTACTCCGTCAAAAATATCTAAAAATTCGTTAATCAACAGAGCATTAGAAGGGATTTCCGCCATCACATAAATTTTTGTTTTCGGAAGGTATTTCTGAATAATTTCTTTTACTTTTTTGCCTTCTTCAAGTGTTCGGCAAAAAGGCACCATTACACTAATGTTTGTTAGGCCACATTCTTCTATTGCTCTTTTCATTGCTAAACACTCCATTTCAAAGGCTGGCTTGAAATCTTTATCATAATAGCGAGAGGCGCCTCTCCAGCCCAGCATTGGATTTTCCTCTTCTGGCTCAAATAACTCGCCGCCAATCAGTTGCCGATATTCATTAGTTTTGAAATCGGAAAATCTTACGATTACTTCTTTTGGATAAAAAGCGGCCGCAATTTGCGCGATTCCTTCGGCTAATTCCTTGATAAAGTATTCTTTTTTGTCTTTGTGTTCAACTGTTAATCTTGAGATAAGATTTTTTAATTTTTTGTCTTTAAGTTTATTGAAGTAATACAAAGCCAAAGGATGAATTTTTATTTTTTCCGCAATAA
>ERZ795050.3467-NODE-3467-length-15608-cov-4.946377_pt1 | contig 15608 bp, 10 predicted proteins | sample MGYA00375134_ERZ795050 | MGnify/ENA primary metagenome ERZ795050 (study PRJEB30179, sample SAMN05720221) | activated sludge metagenome | isolation source: Anaerobic digester | place: Japan | collected 2015-05-26 ... | reverse complement strand
AAACAAACATCATATTTATGATTGCTATACTCATTCTTTATTATCTTTAAAATAACCATCTCCATTTTTCAAAAAATATGTTTCTTCATTATCTTTTTTATAGTCTATTGAATCACCTTTTGAATATAAGATATCATTATCTGAATTTATATATTTAAAATAACCATTTAAGATAAAAATTCTTTGTGAATCTTCATTTTTTTGGTTTTGATTATTCTGCTTCTGATAAAATAAAATTTGATCCCCTTTAATATCAAGCATTTTGGAACTAACTTTTGCATTTTTATCCAATTTTATTGAATTGTCATTAATATTGAAAATAGCTCTATCTGCAAATCCTTCAAAATCGACAAATTCATCTACAATTTTTGAGTTATATAAACCAGTTTTATTCTTTATTATTACATCTTTTTTAAAAATAGCATTTGTTTCGTTAATAAATATTCCGAAGGAAGTTATATCAAATCCATCTTTATTAACAAAAGCTGTTTTTTCGCTTGATATTTCCTTTTTTTCAATATTACATACCAATAAGTCTCCTTTAATATCTATATTTTGTTTCAAGTTTTTTATAGATGCATTTCCACTTAAATTAACAATTTTAATATCATCAATTTTATCAGTATAAGCAATTTCTGAAGTTATATAATATAATTTTTCTTTATTTTCAAAAATGGTAATTTTTGGATTCTCTATCTTCATATAATTCAAAGTTGAATATTGGATAATTCTATCGTAGAATATTTCTATTCGTTGATTTTTGTCGGATGAATTACTATTAATCTTACCATTTAACATTATAATATCAGGATAGGCACTTTTATATTTTTCCTCTTCCAGATTAAATGGGAAAGATGAATTAATTCCACTATTATTTTTATTAGAGACTAAAGTTGAAAAAACTATGCCTAAAAGAAATATAAAAAAGAGAATCATCATTATTGAAAAAAACGATAATTTGATTTTTTTTACCATATTAACTTCCAAAATGTATTAAATATTTATCATCCATTTCTTCAGTACTAAAATCTTTTAAGGGCAATTTTACTGGTTTTCCAGTTTTCTGACTTTTATAAATAGCCAGAATGATTTGTAATGCTTTTTTACCTTCCTCTGCTGAGATATATGGAGTTCTATCATTTTTAATAGCTTCAATCATGTCTTTATATAAATGTATATGACCAAAGCCATATACAGCTTGATAATCATTCCCCAATTCATAAGCTGTATTAATCATATTTTCTTCATTATCACCAACTTTATCACTATCTGAAAATCTCCAATTTTCTATTTTATTTATTGCAAGACCTCCAAGTTTAACTGTGCCATTTGTTCCAGAAATATACAGAGTTTCTTCAAGATTTTTAGGAAAAGTATTTGCACTACCCTCAATTATTCCTATAGCACCATTTTTTGTTTTTAAAATTGCTGAACCAAAATCCTCAGCTTCTATATCTTTACAGAATCTTGCGGTAACTCCATAGACCTCGGTAATATCAGATCCTAAAAACCATTGTAAAAGATCTATGTTGTGAGTACATTGATTCATAAGAGTACCGCCATCAAGCTTCCATGTCCCTCTCCATGGAGCTTGTTTATAATAATTCATATCTCTATTCCATCTTATATTTGCAGTTACATTGATGATTTTCCCAAATCTTCCTTCTTCATATGCTTTTCTTGCAAGTTGCACAGTATGATTAAATCTATTTTGAAAGGATATTGCAAGTTTTTTATTATATTTTTTAGAATATTCTATCATTTCATCAGCATCTTTTATTGAAAGAGCCATCGGTTTTTCACATATAACATGGCAGTTGGAAGCAAGACAATCTTTTACTATAAAGTGATGGTAACCCGACTCAGTTGCGACTGATACTAAATCTGGCTTTATTTTGTTTAACATAATAGTATAATCATCAAAAACTTCTGGTTCTACTTTAATTCCTTTTTCTATCATTTTTTCTTTATATTGCATCGCTCTTTCTTTTGCCCTTGATTTAATAACATCTACAAAAGCAACAGCTAAAATATTATCGCCATTTGCAACTAAGGCATCAACATGTTTTAAAGAGATCCTGCCACAACCGATTAATGCAAAATTTAGTTTCATTCTGACTCCTTTTTACATTTTTTAAGTTTTTATTTAATTAAACAAATTTTTCAATAAAAAAGTTTTTCCATTTTTCAACTATTTCTATAGGTGGATTAAAATGGAAATTGTATAAGTCTTTATCTAAAGGTTCGTCATTATAATAAGGTCTATTACAAAGATTACATCCTGAAGTTTTTAAATAATCTCCTTCATTCAATATCTTGATAATATTTTTATATCTATTAGAGTCTTTAAATGCTTTTTTTGAAAATGAATCTATCATCATAGTTTTAGTAAAATTTATGTTTTTAGTAAAATCTTCAACTTCTGAATCATCTAATGAATAGATATACTGCCTTAAAAATTGGATTTGTCTATATCTTTTTAATTCTACTTTCGGAAAATCTTCCATTTCAGTACCTTTTATTGGAGTAAATGCAAAAAGAGCAATATTTACTTTATTGTTTTTTAATAATGTAAATAATTTTATTAGATCAAAATCAGACTCCCCCAACCCTACAATAATGTGAACTGTGATTTTTGAAGGATATTTTTTCGAAGCTTCAATTGCTAAATTAACAATTTTATCAAATGAAATATTTTTTCTTTTTATTTTATTATATATTACATCAGATGCAGCATCTATTGCTATTCCAAGATTTAATAAATTATTCTTAAACAAAATGTCAATCTGCTGAATATCGTATACATCTATTGATGCACCAAAAGGAATATTCAAAGACTTATTAAATCTGCCTAAAATCTCAATAAAATTATTAAAATAATTATTGACTCCAACGACTTGAAAGCATCCTTTTTTGATTATATTATTATTTTGTAATGAATTTATAACAATATCAATATCAAAAGATGGCCAGCTAACTCGGGAAAGTAGTTCATTATTTCCTGCTGATTTTTTACCCTGAGCACAAAATGCACAACTATTCATACACTTTGTACCAACCATAAAATATGCTTGAAAAGACTTGGCATTGGTTTTTATTTTTTTTAGTCCTAATATAGAAGCTGTTAAAGTAGAAACACCTATTTTTTCGTTGATAATTTTGTTCATCTATTTTTAGATATCATAATAAAGTTAGTTGTCAAAGAATAACAAAAGACTTTTCAAATATTTATTTTATATTATTATTGAAATTGGTATAATTTTCTTCTATTGAAAAATATATATTATAAATAAAAGCTATTATAAGTTATTATTAGCAACCTTTTTCTAATTATAGAAATTGTGCTTAAAAATTATAAAAGAGGAGTTAAATATGATTAATTTAAATGAAAAATTTTTAACTAACTTCATCAGCAAAGATGAATTTAATAAAACATTGTCTTTTGCAAAAGAGAAAATGCAAATTTTGCTTGATGGGAAAGGTTTGGGCTATGAAATGACCGGTTGGATAAATTATTCTTCTTATTTTTCAGATGAAATTTTGACTAAAATTGATAAAAGTGCTAAAAGACTCTCTTCTATTTCAGATGTAATAGTCTCTATAGGAATTGGAGGCTCTTATTTAGGTATAAAGGCAATTTTAGATCCTTTTCCAGGTAATAATAAAGTTGTCTTTGCAGGAAATAATCTTTCAACATTATATATAAATCAGTTACTTGAATATCTTAAAGGAAAATCATTTTCTTTGATTGTAATTTCAAAATCTGGAACCACTACAGAACCATCATTGCTTTTTAGAATTTTACTTAGTAAGATAATAGAAAATTATGGAGAAGACTCAATAAAAGAGAGAGTTGTTTTAATCACAGATAAAGAAAAAGGGGCTCTGCAATATATTAAAAATAAATATAATTGTGATAGTTTTATAATTCCAGATGAAATTGGTGGTAGATTTTCAGTTTTTACCCCAGTAGGTCTATTACCTCTCGCAGCAGCAGGACATGATATCTTTGAAATTACCAGAAAAATAAGAGATTATGAAAATCAATTAAAAAAGATAGATGATAATAATCCAGCTATAAGATATGCTTCCATTAGATATAATTTATATACAAATCATAATCTACCTATAGAAGTTTTAATCTCATATGAAGAAAAACTTCGTTATGTTTTAGAGTGGTGGAAACAGCTTTTTGGAGAATCTGAAGGAAAAGAAAATAAGGGATTATTCCCCGCAAGCGCTATTTTTACCACTGATTTACATTCATTTGGTCAATATTTACAACAGGGTCCAAGAAATTTCTTTGAAACAATTATAAACTTTGAAAAAGAGCCGGATTCTGTAAATATTCCATATTTTGAAAATGATTTTGATGGTTTTAATATTTGTTCAAATAAGAAAATAAAAGAAATTAAAGATATTGCATTTAAAGCAACAGCCATAGCTCATAGTGATGGTAATTGCCCAGTAATTATACTAAATTTACAAAATCTTGATATATTTAATATATGTGAATTATTTCTATTTTTCTTTTATTCATGCGCCATATCGGGTTATTTACTTGATTTAAATCCATTTGATCAACCTGGAGTTGAGCTTTACAAGAAAAATATGCTATTACTTTTAGGAAAAAATAGAAATGAAGAAGAAAGAAATAAAATTGAAAAAAGAATTATGGAATTATTTTGATTTTTTATTTTTGTGATGCTTTTTATTTAATAGTTTTATATAAAAAGAAATAATTGATTAATTTTAATTTTAATAAATCTAAATTGAAAATTTATTAAATTAAAAGAGGATATAAAAATGTGTGGTGTAGTATCAATAATTTATGAAAAAGAAAACAAAAAAATTGGAGTTGAGGCAGTTAATCTTCTTAAAAGATTAGAATATAGAGGATATGATTCAACAGGTGCATCTTTTATAGATCAATCGCAAAATATTGTAGTTAGAAAAAAAGTTGGAGCTCCATCAAAAGTAGTTGAGGAACTTCAAATCAGCCAATTTGGTGGGCAAAGATTTATAGGTCAGGTAAGGTGGGCAACATTTGGAGCTGTCACCGATAAAAATTCTCAACCTCATCTTGTAAATTGTTATGAAAGATTAGTTGGAGCGCACAATGGTAATATTGCTAATACTGATACATTAAAAGAATATTTAAAGGATGAAGGTCATAAAGTAGTTTCAGATAATGATGGAGAGATTCTAGTTCATTTAATAGAACATTTTTATCACAATAATAAAAAGCAGAATAATATTAAAATTGATAAAGAAATTATAAAAAAAGTCCCAAAATTAAATGAAAAAGATGATACAAATCTTGTTTTATCATTTATCGATGCTATTAGAAAAGCTGATACAAAAGCAAATGGTTCTTATGCTGCTTGTATCGCAGATCCTATGCTTCATGGAGTTTTTGCTATTAAATCTGGTTCTTCTCTTTACGCGGGAATAGGTAAGGATGATGAAGGAGATTTTATTGTCGTTTCGAGTGATTTAACCTCTGTTCTTTCTAAAACAAGATTATTAATTCCATTGAAAGAAGGTGAAGCTATTTACTTTACTGAAAAAGATTACTTTATCTTCCCATTATCAGGTGAATTAAATTTTGTAAAACCTGAAGCAAAAAGATCTAAACTAAATGTCAAGGACACTGCATTATCCCCTCGTTTTCACTTTTATATGGAACAGGAGATTTATACTTCTTCTCAAAACATAAATGAAATATTATTATATTATTTTATGTCAGATGAAAGAAAACCTTTATATGATTATTTTGAAAATGATGAAGAAAACTCATTATCAATTTATACCCAACTAATTCAGGTCAATACAAAGAAGACTGATGAAGAAATGGGTAAATCATTCTTAGAAATAATTGACAAAGATAATTTTAAAAAATTATTCACTCAATTTTTAAAAGAAAGAAAAGTAAATGGTAATTTTACATTTTCTGGATTTATTAGTGATGAAAAACAACTTCTTTCTGATCTTTATAAAATAAATAAAAACTGGGAGAATGAATTAATTTTCCTAGATAATCTAATTTTATGGAAAAAACAAAGGAAAATATTAAAATATTTAGAAACCCTTGTAAATTCTATAATAGAACTTAATGAAAAAAATGGCAATGTTTTCGTTATAGCATGCGGTACTTCATATCATGCAGCATTAACGGGATCTTATTTTTTTAATAACCTGACATCTATACCTTTACTTGTGGTCAATCCTGGTGCTTTTAGATCTCAATATTTATCATCATTAAATGAAAAAGATTTAATTATAGTAATAAGTCAATCAGGAGAAACAAAAGATTTAATAGATATAATACAGGACTGTAAAATCAAAAACAAGGACATTACTGTTGTTTCAATTGTGAATAATGAAAATTCAAGGATTCCTCAAGAATTATCAGACTACTTTTTGCCAATACTTTGTGGTCCAGAAATCGCAGTTGCAGCTACCAAATCTTTCATAAATCAACTTTTAATACTCTATATTATTGCATCAAAAATAAACTTAAAAATAAACAAAAAAGATGAACAACAACTTAAAAAAAATATTCTAAAAATACAGGATCTAATAGATGAGACTCTAAGCAAATGCGATAAAGACATAACTGAAGTCGCATTGAAGCTTTTTTTAAAACCATCTATTCATATACTTGGAACTTCTTTAACCGGGATTTCTAAAGAAGGAGCTTTGAAAATAAGAGAAGTCGTATTGAATCACACTGAAGGTTATGATTCTGTTGAATTCAAGCATGGTCCAAATACTATCTTAGGGAAAAACACATTGTTTTCCATATCTGATATTCAACAGATTATGACTGATTTAATTGATTTCTTGCGTGAGACATATATTAAAATATCAAAAGAAAAAAACTTTAATGAAATAGTAAATAATATTCTAAAAGAGTTATCAAGAATTGGTCTTGAAAAAGATCAGGATTTACTTGATGATAATGATAATAATTCGGAAAGTATTGAAAAACAAATCCTTAGAGATTTTATGAAAAAAATATCAATAGAATCTTATTTTTCAAACTATCCTCTTATTTTTATTTGTCCACCTGATGAAAGAGACATAAGAATAACTATCGCTCAAATTCATACTCATAAAATTAGAGGAGCCGATGTAATATTAATAGCAGAAGATAATGATGAACTTGCCAAATCTATAATCAATCCCCCGGAAAATTCAAAAAACTATTTTAGCAAGTTCATCAAAATACCTTCCTGCGATGACAAAAATATTTTTGTTTTCCCAGCCAGTATAGTGCTTCAAACACTAGCATTCAAGATGTCAGTTATGAAAATGAAATACCTCAATAGCTTAAAAATAGATAATCATGGTGTCCACCCCGATGCACCAAAAAATGTCTCTAAATCTATAACAGTGGATTAGATTATCATATTTTTTATTTTTAAGTATTTTTACTTTTATAAAATGTTCTCATAATTTTATTATAATATTTTATTGCTTTTATTAATTTCTTTTATTGTATTATTATCCCCAAACCCGATATAGAATTATTGTCACTTACATGACCCAAATTATAATCAGATATTTCTATTTTAATTTCATTTATCTGATAATAATCCATAAAATCTATGGCTATTTTATCAGATGCTACTGTAAACTTTGCATAAACAGACAGATCAAGGTTTTCAGATGGGAATCCAGAAGTATCAGGATATACTATTGAAGAGAAAATGCCATTTCCTAATTCCTGAGTATTAGATACATATATAGTTCTATATTCAGTAACATTTTTAAAACCATTGAAATATGTTAAATATAGTTTCCCACCAGAAAATTTTAAAACAGAATTAAAGTTTTGAATATTGAATTTAATAGGAATAGGATCATTTATATGAAAGCTGTTACCTTCTTCAAACGCTAATACACAAGAAATATCAATATAATTTAATGTTATAGACAAATTTTTACTTTCACCAGCAGATAAATTTATTTTTTGAACATCCCCCGTTAAAATAATATAATTTTTTAACCCAGAACTGGTTGTTGATGTTAATTGTAAAGCAAGGACTGTAATAGTATAATCCCCTGGATATAAAGTCCAGTCAACAACCTGACTTCCCTGGTCTTTACTAAACATAATGGCTTTTTTGTAGCTCTGCATATTATCATTTGATAGGAAAATGGCAATGTCAGTAGTCTCGGGCAAAATAAGTCTTGGCCAGATTATTTGAATCGTGATTTTAGCATTTTCTTCAAGCAAAAGTTCAGCTGTTCCCTGACATGAAATAAAAAAGATAAAAAAAATGGATAAAATGATGCAAAAAAGATAGTAAAAAGACTTTTTCATGAAAAACCTCCAAAACTTTTTACTTAAAAGAAACCTTACATTTTATATCTTAAATTAAAGATATAAAATTTCAAGTATTTCTATTTTAAAATAAGTAAAAATATTTTTGAATATAACAGAAAATTTGATTGATTAAAATTTTTATTAGTGGATTGTAAATTTTTCTAATTATGAATTTTTTGGAGTTTTTAATGATTAATAATAAAAATAGTAAATTTTATAAATTTATTTTTAACCTAAAGTTATTGGATATTTAATATTTAGAGATAAATTAGAAACTCAAGAAAAATTTTATATAAAATAGTTATCTATCCAATTCTTCATCATTTATAGATTCAAGATAATTTTCCAGGAAAATAGCAATATTTTTAATCGTACTTTCTTCAAAAGGATTTTCAAGATTTCCACTGTTAATTATATCTATAAAAGATTTACTTCCACCGATTTTTCACAAATTATAATAATCTTCCCAGGCTTTTTTATTGTCTTTTTCATTTTTCATCCAGAATTGAAAGGCTACTATCTGAGCAAGAGCATAATCTATGTAATAAAAAGGCACTTCAAAAATATGAGATTGTCTAAACCATGTTATCCCTTCTTCTAATTCTGGATTTTCTGAATAATCTCTTTGAGGTAGATATTCTTTTGTTAATTCACTCCAAATTGAATTTATCTTTTGAGCTCCTATATTTTTGTCTTCAAAGACTTTATGTTGAAATTCATCAACTAACGCAGCATAAGGAATAAATGTTATTGCTCCACAAATATGTTGGTACTTAAATTTTAAGTCTTCAGATTCAAAAAATAGATTCATAAAAGGATATGTAATAAATTCCATACTCATGGAGAATATCTCTGCTGCTTCTAAAGTTGGGAATTGATATTCTGGAAATGGATAATCTTTACTCATATAAGATTGGAAAGCATGTCCGGTTTCATGAGTTAAGACCTCTACATCATGAGTTGTGCCATTAAAATTGGCAAAAATAAATGGAACCTGATATTTTTGTATAAATGTGCAATAACCAATAGGAGCTTTTCCAGGTTTGCTTTCGACATCCAAAAGATTTGAATTTATTAGCATACTAAAAAAATCACCAATATTTTTATCTATTTTTTGATACATCATTAATGCTTTTGAAACAAGTTCTTTAGGATTTCCTTTTGGTTTAGGATTTCCACTTTTATAGAAAACAGATTCGTCATAATAAGATAATTTACTTAAGCCAAGTCTTTTTGCTTGATTTTTATATATTTTTTGAGAAATTGGAACAATATATTTTTTTATATAACTTCTAAACTTTTCAACCTGCACATTATTATAATCTGATCTTGCTAATCTAAAATAACCAAGATTAATAAAATTTTCATAGTTCAATTTTTTAGCAATATTACTCCTTACGCTAACAAGTTGGTCATAAATCCTATTAAATTCATTTTTTTTATCAATAAAAAATTTCCAGTATGATTCATAAGCCCTTTTTCGAAGATTTCTATCAGGATGTTGCATAAAATATGACATTTGAGATAATGTATATTCTTTTCCTTCAAAATTAATCTTAGCCTGTGAAGTAAATTTTCGATATTCTGTCTTTAAATTATTTTCTTGTTGCATATCAGAAAGGATAATCTCATCAAAAGTTTTAATAGCTGATTCTAATAAAACAATAATCTGTTTTCCATATTTATTTTCAATTTCTTTTAAGTACTTTGATTCTAAAATCAATTTTGATATTTTATTCAAAATACCTTCATAATAAGGACTTATGGAATCGAAATAGTTTTGTTGTTCTTCATAAAATTTATCTAAAGTATTTATAGAATATCGGATTGAGGAAATTGTTTGCATTGTTTCATATTCTTTTCTTAAATTTATAATTTCATTAATAGCTTTATCAAAACCTGAAAAGTCATCTGCATTATTCATATCATTTATCAGTGTATCAAATTTTAGTTTATATTTTTCAAAATCTGGTTTGACATATTCAAAATCATTAAAGTTCATATCTTATCCTTTATTTAATTTTATCTAAATTAAAAAAAATTTTACAAAATGCAAATAAAAATTATAATGATTTTTAGTATTATACGATAAAAAATATAGTTTTACTTAGCTTTTGGAGGAAATAATGTTAGAATTTGAAAGAGATAAGTTTGATAATTTTATTAATCTTGGGTTTGATGAAATATTAGAAAGTTTCGAACAAAATCCCGATATTACTGATGATAAAAACTATTGGTTTTTTGATAATGAAAAACAGGATGTATTATTTATTTCTTATGCTGATCCTTCTAAATTTTCAAAGTGCACATTAATTCATAAAGAAGATGAACTTTTTGTTGAACAAAATAAAATCTCTATTGCTTTAAAAGCTTCTCTATATGCGGGTTATATTATGTATGAGCAGGGTTTTCCATTATTGATTTTAAATGCTAATTTAAAAACTAATGGTAATAAAAATATATCAAGCTATGATAGTAAACAATCTCTTGATACTTTTATAGATGATAATCCAGATTTTGATCTAGAAGAGACTAAATTAATAATATTCTTATTTAATGAAGGTAGAGATTATTATTCAACAACAGTTCAACTTCCTTCAAAATACAGAGGTATAATGAAAGAATTAAAGTTAAAAGAAAATCTTTTAGATATTCCAGATTTAGATTATCTTTCAGAACAATATAGAATACCTTCAATAAATCTAGCTATAGGTTTTTATGATTTTGGAAAAGCTTCTGAAAGAGTAAATTATCTTGATTTAGAAGATTCTATTCGGATTGCTTTTTCCATTACTGAACTTTTAGAGCCAGTTGATAAAGAAAATTTACCAATTGAACTAAATGAAGAATATGAAGAAGAAGATGAATATGAAGAGGAAGAAGAAAATTATGAAGATTTAGAAGAAGATGATGATGAATATGATGAAGAAGAAGATGAGGATGAAGATTATGAGGATGAGGATTATGAAGATGATGATGATTATTAAAGAAAATTGATATAGTTACTAATATTATTTTATTTTTGGTTTAAGATTATTAAATATAGTTATTAGTATTTACTTATTACAGATAATCTTTCGGAAATATTCATAAGATGATCTCCTATTTTTTCAAGATTTAAAACATAATCATATAAAATTGTAGAGATCGAAGTATTATTTTTGTATTCTTGTGCAAGTTTATAATAATCATCTTGAAAATCATTTCTTAAACTATTAATTTTGGCTTCAAAATTATGTGAAGTTTGAAGGTCTATTTCCATATTGTTTTCAAGTTTGTCAGAAATAAAATTAATAAATTCTAGAATTGTATCCAAAATTTTGATTAATTTATCAGTAACATTTTCTGGAAAATCTATATTAATTGCTGAATATCTTTTAAAGATATTATATAGATTCTGTTGATGATCTCCTATTCTTTCAAGATCATTTATAGCATGCAAAAGACTTGGAATTGCATTTGATATTTTTTCACTTGCCTCAACATTTGTAATAAGGGTAATATAATTAGTCACTTCAAATTGATTAATATCGAGAATTTCCTCGTTTTTTAAAAGTATCTCCAGATTTTGTTTTGAATTTTTAGTTTTTATAGAGCTTTTAAATTGGCTTAAACCATTAAAAGAAAGCAATAAACCCCTATTTATCTCTTTTACCACTGCTTCTAATGCAATGTAAGGAGATTTTAATAAATTTTTATCAAGATATTTAACAGCATCTTCTCTTTCCTCAATTTTACCTCTAAATAAAAACTCGATTAAGGCGGTATAATATTTTGTAAAAGGCAGAAATAATATAGTATTTGTAATATTAAATAATGTATGAGCATTAGCAGCCATTCTTACTGGATCTGTCGATAAAGTGATATACTTTGTAAACCAAATTACCAGAATTTTAAAAGGAGTTAATAAAATCAATGCCCAAATTGTTCCGATAATATTAAATCCAAAATGAGCTGCAGCGACTCTTTTAGCTGAAATATTTCCACCAATAGCTGCAAGCAAGGCTGTTATACATGTGCCAATATTATCTCCCAATATTAGAGGAATAGCAGAATCTAGAGTAAGAAGCCCTCCTTGAATAAGTGCAAGTGTTAAGCCAACTGTTGCAGATGAGGATTGTATTATCATTGTAACAAACATTCCTGCAAGAATTCCTAAAATTGGATGATAGGAAAATTTAACAAAAATATTTGCAAGAGCAGGTGAATTCTTAAAAGGCAAAATCGCATTTTTCATCATTAACATTCCATAAAAAAGCAAACCGAAACCTACTAAAAGAGTTGAAACATTTTTTACTAGATCTTTTTTAGCAAAAATCATAATGAAAATACCTATTGTCAAAATAGGTAAAGCATAATCAGCTATATTAAATGCCATAATTTGAGCAGTTACAGTTGTACCAATATTAGCCCCATAAACTATCCCAATTGCTTGAGACAAAGTCATTAAACCTGAATTAACAAAACCCACTGTCAATACTGTGGTGGCTGAAGAAGATTGGATTAATGCTGTCACTGATATTCCAACAAGAGTTCCAGAAAGAGGTGATGAAGTAACCTTCTCAAGTATAAGTTTTATTTGATGCGATGATAATTTTTTAAGAGAATCTGAAAAATAATTTATTCCAAGAAGAAATAGTGCAAGTCCACCTCCTAAAGTAAATAATTGAACCATCGTATATCCTTTTTCAAATCTAATTTAAAAATATATGTTTAATATAAAAAATCAATTTTATTTAAAATTCATTTTTTTAATAACTGAACTTGAAATTTGATTATTTTATTAAGCAATTGAAAAAAGAAAAATTATCAAAAAAAATTTAAAAATAATGACATGATAAAGATAAAAAGAAAAAAATTTACAATAGAAAAAAGGGGAAAACTTAAAATTAAAAAGTTCTTTAACATAAAAATAATATAATTTTAATAAAATTAAAATAAATAATTAACAATTAAAAGACTTATAAATTAATTGGAGGTAAATTATATGAATAGGAAAAAAGGTTATCTCTTATTTATTTTATCTATTCTTTTTCTTATAGGTTCTATTTTTTTTAACGCAGCGAATGATACTTCCATTAAGAACATCATTCTTTTGATACCTGATGGGATGAGTGTTGGTAATGTTACTTTAACAAGATGGTTTTTAAATGGAGAAAATCTATCGTGGGAAGAGTACATTTGTGGTCTTGTAAAAACATATTCAGCAGATTCGCCTGTTGCTGATTCAGCACCTGCTGGAACAGCAATGGCTACGGGATATAAATCCCATACGGGCTATATTTCTGTGTTACCAGATGTAGCTAATATGCCGGGTCAAAAAGAAATACCAGTAGAATTAAGAAAAGCTCCAATTGCTACAATTTTAGAGGCTGCAAAATTAATAGGTAAATCAACTGGTCTCATAGCTACAAGTAATATACAACATGCGACTCCTGCTGTATTTTCAGCTCATTGGCCCGATAGAAATAATTATGAAGCAATTGCAGAACAAATGTTATACAATAATGTTGATGTCTTAATGGGTGCAGGGCTTGAATTTTTTGTGAATAGAAAAGATAATGAAAACCTTTTAGAAGAAATGATAAGATATGGTTATACTATTGTTGAAAATAAAGAACAATTATTGAAAGTATCTTCTTCAAAAGTTGCATATTTATCAAACAGTTTAGCTCTTCCTTATGACTTTGATAGAAATGAAGAAGAGATACCTTCTCTTTCAGAAATGACAAAAAAAGCTATAGAAATTTTATCAAAAAATAAAAATGGATTTTTTCTTATGGTTGAAGGAAGTAAAATAGACTGGGCTAACCATGCAAATGATCCAGTTGGAGTCATTTCTGATATACTTGCATTTAATGATGCAGTTAAAGTTGCGCTAGATTTTGCAAAAAAATCAAAAAATACTGCTGTAATAGTGGTATCAGATCATTCTACCGGTGGTTTTTCTATAGGCAATTCAAATACAAGCAAAAACTATGACAAAACTCAACTTATGGATTTTATTCTTCCATTAAAATTAGCAAAAGTAACAGGTGAAGGATTGGAAACTATACTTCTAAAAACAGATTCATTGGATTTAATAAAAATAAAAGAAATAGTATTGAATTATTATGGAATTATGGATTTAAATGATGATGAAGCAAAAACCATTGAAAATTATATCAATGATGCAAAAAATGATCCCAAAAAAGCTGGTAGATTAAATTACATTGTTGGTCCAATGATAAGCAAAAGAGCAAATATTGGATGGACTACAAATGGTCATGCCGGCGATGATGTTGAAATAGCTATTTATAACCCAAAAGGTTATAAACTTTCAGGAATAATAGAAAATACTGATATAGCAAAGTTTATGAGTAAATTATTTAATGTTGATCTTGATAAAATCACAGAAAAATATTTTGTTAAAGCACAAAATTTATCTAAGATAGCGGGAGCGGAATATATTATAAATAAGGATAACCCAGAAAACCCAGTATTTATAATGAAAAAAAATAATATAGAGATTAAGATACCTGCTAACAAAGATTATATTTTTGTAAATAATAAAATATATAAAGTAAAATTGATCAATGTTTATAATGGTTCAGATTTTTATATTCAAAATGATATAATTGATTTCTTTAATAAAAAATAAATTGTTCTTTAATTAAAAATATCTATAAAAAACTGATAAGGGGCAAATCAATTTTTGTTGCCCCTTTTTGATATTATAAATTCCTACTAAATATATATTTTATAAAAAACTTTTTCATCATTTCTAATAACTTTTAATTTATAATTAGAATTATAATTAAATTATTTTTCTTGATATAAAATTTTAATATGATAAATAAACAACAGAATTTTTTTTGGAGGATAAATGGCTGAAAAAATCAAAATGGCTGTCCCCCTTGTTGAAATGGATGGGGATGAGATGACAAGAATTCTCTGGCAGATAGTTAAAGAAAAACTTCTTCATCCTTATATTGATTTAAATGTTGAATATTATGATCTTGGTCTTAAAAAAAGAGATGAAACAGATGACAAAATAACTTTTGAAGCTGCAGAAGCTATTAAAAAATATGGCGTTGGCGTTAAATGTGCAACAATTACACCAAATGCAGAAAGAGTAAAAGAATATAACCTTAAAAAAATGTGGCCAAGTCCAAATGGGACAATAAGAGCGATTCTTGATGGTACTGTCTTTAGAAAACCAATACTTGTTAAAAACATCAAACCATCAGTTCCATCATGGACAAAACCTATAATAATAGGAAGACATGCTTAC
>ERZ795050.3435-NODE-3435-length-15720-cov-4.843409_pt1 | contig 15720 bp, 18 predicted proteins | sample MGYA00375134_ERZ795050 | MGnify/ENA primary metagenome ERZ795050 (study PRJEB30179, sample SAMN05720221) | activated sludge metagenome | isolation source: Anaerobic digester | place: Japan | collected 2015-05-26 ... | reverse complement strand
GAAAATTTTAATGATCTAATAAGGCTATTATATTCAAATAATGCGTCTACAAGAGACATAACAAATATAATTATGAAAGTATATGGATTCAAATATTAACCCACAACAATTTCAAACATAACAAATGCTACTATAGAAGAAGTAAATGCATTTAAGAGCAGGAAATTAGAAAAAGATTATTTTGTAATATATATAGATTCTTTATTTACGAATATAAGGAACGCCACAGTGCAAAAAGAATGTATTTCATTTGTTTTAGGGATAAATACAGAAGGATATAGGAATCTTCTGGGTTTTTATATTAATCCGACAGAAAGTGCAAGCCTATGGAATGATATATTTTTAAGGACTTAAAGAAAAGAGGAAAAGAATTTAAGAAGGTTTATAAAGTTTCGAATTTAAATTATTAAAAAAATCTGCATGCCTACAAAAATAATATATAAAATAGGATAATTTTTTTACTTTCATCGTTTTGCTTGCAACAAAATAACCTTTCTTTATTAATGTTTTTCTTAACTTTGTTGAATCATAAGCTACTTTATTGTTAATAATATCAATACAAGTTTACTAAGTTTTATTATCTTTTCCACTGAATTTTGAACCCATATTAAAAGCCCAGCATATGAGCTAAACTTCAGGTATTTTTCCCTTTACTTAAAAACTCAGCTATAATTTGTACATCATTTTTCTTTTTTTTGTTTAATATTGAGTTAGGAATTTCGATTCTGGTTGGTTTAGCTAAATTTTATAAATTTTATGGTAAACTTAGAAATACCATCTTTTTCTGGCTTAAGTCTTACAAAAGTGCCTAATGTTTGAACATCTAAATTCTTAATGTAAACTGTCATCTGATTTTTGTGCAAAATAGCACCTACTGCAATTTTCGTAATCACCTTGCAATTTTTATTTAAATTTTCGTCGCAGGCAAAGCATCTTTTAATTCCCTAATTGATTTTTATAAAATCAATTTATTAAAATTATCTTCATTAAGACAATAATTTCTATAGGGAACTCAAAAGTTATTTCAAATTTAGTTTTAACTTATAAAGGGTAAAAAATAATAAAATAACAATTATCATTGTAGTTATTTATTTTGTTTGAAAAATTAATAGTTATTAAAAATAATAAAAAAGAAAGTATTTATAAAAGAAGCAAATGATTATTTAAAAATTAAAAACCTATCAATAAAAAGAATATCAAAATAAGAAAGATTAATTTTGTACTTAAAAAACTTAACAAAAAATTAACAATATCTTAATATAAAATTGAAATTCATTCTATTTTTTTATTTTGGAATAAAAGATGAAAGATAAAATATTCAGGTATTTTCTAACTTTTTCTGCTTTACTTTTGATCTTTATGCTATTTTTAATTTTTTTCTTTTTAATTAGAGATTCACTTCCTGCACTAAAAGTTAATATTTTATCATTATTTGCCAATAAAGAATGGGATCCATTAAGTGACTCCTACACTTTTTTACCCTTCATTGTTGGCACTTTGCTAACATCATTTATTGCTCTTATAATTAGCTATCCATTTTCTATTTCTATTGCATATCTGCTTTCTCAATACTTAAAAAAAGGTATTTTTAGAAAAATAATCGAAACATCTATCGAACTTCTTGCTGCAATCCCATCTGTAATATATGGTCTTGTAGCATATTTCCTACTTTTGCCTTTAGTTCGTTCTTTACAAATGAAGCTTGGAGTAGCTCCATATGGAGTTGGAATCTTTTCTGCTTCTATTGTTTTAAGTATAATGATAATCCCCTATTCAGCAACAATTGCTAGAGAAGTCTTTCTTATGTGCCCAAGAGATTTACAGGAAGCTGCATTCAGTTTAGGAGCAACAAAATATGAAGTTATTTCTAAAGTTGTTTTCCCTTTTGGGAAATCGGGTGTAATAGCAGGTGTTCTTCTTTCTTTAGGGAGAGCTCTTGGTGAAACAATGGCAGTAACAATGCTTATTGGAAATTCTAACTTCCTACCAAAATCTATTTTTTCACCTTCAAATACTATGGCAAGTGTTATAGCAAATGAATTTGCAGAGTCCACAAGTTCTCTTCATTCATCAAATCTTATATTGATGGCTCTTATGCTTTTAATTATAACATCTATAATAAACATGATAGGAAAAATATTCATCAAAAAAGCTGCTTCCGAAGTATGAAATTAAAAGGAAAAAAGATGCAAAATCAAATATCAGACCATAGAAAATTAGGTATAAGAAAGATTAAAAATAAACTTTTTAAATTTTCAATCATCTTATTTTCAATAATTGCAATCCTTCCATTATTTTTCATACTCGGTTTTATTATAAAAAAAGGGATTGAAACATTTTCTTTAAACCTTTTTTTATTTAGTACAAGACCGGTTGGGGAACCAGATAATGGAATATTAAATGCCATCGTAGGTACTTTTATTATGGTAATTTCAGCATCTATTTTTGCAAGTATTTTTGGCATAATTATAGGATTATTTTTATCTGAAAATAAAGGGAAAAAACTATATACTCCTGTTAGACTTACAGCAGAAATAATACAGGGAATTCCTTCAATAGTCATTGGTATTATAACCTATATTATATGTGTAAAACCATTTAAGCATTTTTCAGCATTTGCTGGAAGTGTCTCTCTTTTTATAATGATGCTTCCATCTGTTATAATAAACACAGAAGAAACAATATCAAGAATACCCTATACAATAAAAGAAGCTGCCATCGCACTTGGAGTACCATATTATAAGACAATATTAAAGGTAATACTGCCAAGTGGTATTTCTGGAATTTTAAGTGGGATCCTTGTTGGAATAGCAAGAATAGCTGGAGAAACTGCACCACTTTTATTTACTGCATTTGGTAATCAATTTCTTTCTTTTAATTTCAATAAACCTATAAATGCTATTCCTCTTGTCATATTTAACTATACTATGAGCCCATATCCCGAACTCCATGAAATAGCATGGAGTGCTGCATTTGTACTCGTCATTTTTGTTTTATTAATAAATCTTATAGCAAAATCTGGAGCAAAAAAGTGGAAGATAGAATATTAAGAATTGAAAATTTTTATGTTTCATATGGTAAAAATACAGTACTAAAAAATATCTCTTTTGAAGTTAAAAAAAATAGTGTGACAGCGATCATGGGTCCATCAGGTTGCGGTAAGACAACCTTAATTCGAGCAGTAAATAGACTTCATGATTTAAATTCAAATGTAACTACAAAAGGTGCGATTTACCTTGATAATCAAAATATTTTTGAGATGGATCCAATAATCTTGAGAAGAAAGGTTGGCATGGTCTTTCAAAGGCCAAATCCATTCCCTACTATGAGTATCTATGATAATGTTATAGCAGGATATAAACTTAATGGCATTCATCTTAGCAAGAAAGAAGCAGATAGAATTGTTGAAACCTCTTTGATAAGAAGTGGCCTTTACGATGAAGTAAAAACTGACTTATATAAAAAAGGAACTTTTCTTTCTGGTGGACAACAACAAAGATTATGTATCGCAAGAGCTCTTGCCATGGAGCCTGAGATTCTACTTTTAGATGAACCAACTTCAGCTCTTGATCCAAAGGCGACTTCAAAGATTGAAGAACTTATGATGAGTTTAAAAGAGACAGTAACAATATTGCTTGTAACTCACAATATTGCACAGGCTGCAAGGGTATCTGATTTTGTCGCTTTCTTATACCTTGGTGAACTTATTGAATTTGGTCCAAGTAAAAAGATATTTACAGCTCCTACTTCTGCTGTAACAGAAGAATATTTAAGCGGAAAATTTGGTTAATTTAATATATAATAAAAAAGGATTCAAAATAGGAGAATTTTTTATGATAGATAATATGATGAATGAATTGAAAAGAAGTCTTATTTCATATGCATCTTTTGTAAGAGATATGCTTTCTAAAAGCATTGAGGGTTTATCTAAAAGAAACATCAATATTTTAGAAGAAATTATAAACGATTTAGAACCATATGCAAATGCCAAAGAACTTGAAATTGATGAATTTTGCATAGCTTCTATAGCTCAGTTCCAACCTAAAGGTAAACAATTAAGACAAATTATAATGACATTGAAGATAAATAATGATTTAGAGAGAATCGCTGATCATGCTGTTAACATTTCTGAAGCAGCAATAAAATTGTTTAGTTATCCATTAAGTTCAATAAGTGATGAAATACTTAAGATGGCAAATCTAGCAATTTCAATGTTTGATGATGCTATGGCCTCTTTTTCGTATGAAGATTCAGAAAAGGCGATTCTTGTATGTGAATCCGATAATAAAATAGATGATTTAAATGAAAAAATAATATTATCATTTTTAAGCAATTCTGCCAATTCAATAGAAGAAAAGGCCAGCTCTCTTTCTTTAGTTTTGATATCTAGAAATCTTGAAAGAGTCGCTGACCTTTCAACAAATATTGCTGAAGATGTCTATTATATTGCTACTGGAAAAGTATTAAAACATCATTTATCAGAAGATAAACCAATATAAACTTAAAGCTTTTTATTAAGCCAAGAATAACTAAATAGATATAAGTAATCTATAACTTTTTATGACACAACCACCAGTCATAGCATTCTATCTCACCAGTTTTTGCTTTCTCAAGTCTTTCTTTTGCAGTTTTAACATCTGTTGCAGGAGGGATAATAACTCGATCTTTTATAAGTTCATTGTTTGGCCAGTTTGCAGGCATCGCAACCTTGTTTTTATCCGAAATTTGCATTGCTTCAACAACTCTTAGTATTTCATCCATATTTCTTCCAAGTTCCTGAGGATAGTACAAAATTATTCTTATTTTAGCTTTATCATCAACGACAAAAACTGCTCTAACGGTATTAGTACCTTTACCAGGATGTATTAATCCAAGAGTTTGAGCAACAGCTCCAGTATCTGCTATAATAGGAAATTGAATCTCAACTCCAAGTTTTTCTTTTATCCATTCTTCCCATTTTATGTGAGCAAAAACCTGGTCAACACTTAAACCTATAAGTTCACAATTTAATGCTTTAAACTTGTCATACCTTTTTTGAAAAGCTACAAATTCAGTAGTGCAAACAGGTGTAAAGTCCGCAGGATGACTGAAAAGAACAAACCATTTACCTTCAAAAGCCTTTGGAAGTTCTAAGACTCCATGTGTAGTTTGAACTTTCATTTCTGGAAATGAATCTCCAAGAAGTGGCATACCTTTTTTTTCTGTTAAATTTTCCATATACTTTCTCCTTTAATAAATTACTATATTTAATAATAAAATTAAGATTCATTAAAAAATAAATAAATAATTAAAATTATTTTTCTCTTTTTTTTATAATTTTATCTGCAGCCAATTTCCCCGTTAAAATACACATCTTTCTTTTCAATTTTTATTATATCTTTTTCAATACCAACTGAAACATTGATTTTTTAATATTTTTAAATCTATACCACATTCTTTAAGTATTATATTTTTGAAAGTTAAATTTTTATAGTTTTAATTTAGTTTTAATTTTTATTTTAATTAAAAATATTTATTAACTTATAATTAATTTTACCGGGCAGACCTCACCATCAGTTCCATTACCTGAAGTAGATCCTCTTGACCAACATGCCAGGACTTCAATAGTTTTTTCATCTTTTTTATTTAATAGTATTCTTAAATCTGTTAGTTCTCTTCCCATCCACCAGGCATCATCTAATTTTAATTGCACATCCCCTCTAATAAAACAAATTCCGCCTATTCTATTAGGACTTTCTCTTGCAGGATATTTTTTTATTTCCCATCTTATAATTCCTCTTCTATTTATTCTTATTTTTTCTTTTTCTATCTCTTTAGTTTCAACTACATAACGGGGCTTTCCTTTTTTCATAAATAAACAAAAAACTCTTGGATTTTTAATAGCATCATTGGTATTCATAACCTCTTCAATAAGTTTATCCCAAACTTTTTTTTCTATACCAACAGGTACTGGAGGATCATTATTCTTGCTATTCCACTTATTAATAATATTTTCTGCGTTTTCATTAATAAATTCAAGTTCAGTTCCATCAACTAGCTTAAAATCAATTTTACCCTTATTCATGTTCATCAAAACCTCCTTAAAGTTTGAAGTAATTATTTTATAGATTATTTTTCTATATTATTATTCTTTTCAAAATTTTTTCAATATTATTAATAAAAATTAATCGTAAAATAATTAAAATTTAATTTTTAAAATTACCAAAAAGTTGAAAATAAACTCTTTTATAAACAAATTTCAAAGTTTTTAATTTAGGATTTATTTTTATAAGTTATTGCAAGCATTAATCCATTTAGCATAATTAATGTATTTATTAATATCCTTAATTCTTAAAATTTTTTCATTTTATTTATTTCAACTTTTTTGTACTATCTATTTCAAATTTAAGGCAAATTTAATATTAATTGCTAAATTAAATACATTAATTAAACTTTATGAAATACAAAAACTTGAACAATACTTCTATTTTTAAAGTTATTTCTAAGGATTTTTATGTCTGAAAAAATAAAAGATGACTCAATTAAGATTAATAAATTGGAAATAAAACAGGAGATTGCGAACAGCATAACTCATGGTGTTGGCATTGCTTTATCTATCGCTGCTCTTACAATACTGGTCGTCTTTGCTTCTTTACAGGGAAACCCATGGAAAATAGTTTCTTTTTCTTTGTTTGGTGCAAGTCTTATTCTTCTTTACCTTTTTTCAACTTTGTATCATAGTTTTACAAACCCTAAGGTGAAGAGATTTTTCAGAATTTTAGATCATTGTTCAATCTTTATTCTAATAGCTGGAATTATATTCAAATCATTCTTTACTGGAAAATATAACAAAATATCTACGCTATTCTATATTTTAATGGGTTGGATTATAATTTTTGCACTAAAACCACTTATTAACAATTCTTCTTCTCATCTTCTTATCTGGTTCTTAATAGGTGGGGTTTGCTATACTTTTGGTGTCTTATTCTATGCATTAAAAAAACTACCTTACTCTCATGCTATCTGGCATCTATTTGTTCTTGCTGGATCAATCTGTCATTTCTTCGGAATTCTTTTTCATGTGCTTTAATGTTGAAAAATTATTAACCCTTTATTTAAAAATAAATGAGTTAAATTTAACAAATAATTATAGAGAAAAATTCTAATATTTTTTTACTTTATTAATTTTTTTAATCTTTTGATTATAATATTTATTGGTAAATAACAAATAAAATAAAGAAAAATACAGATCAAAAATATTAAAGTTATATTAGACAAAATAAATAAAAAAGAATAAAATGTATTTTTAATAAAATATAATTTATTGTCTAAAATTACATCATTAATTACTTCATAGATTAAAAATGGAACAAATATTAAAAAGAATATTATATTAAATAATTTTTTTTGTAATTATTTTTATATTTATTAAGAAGATCTTCTATTTTATTTTTATCAATTTCTTTAATACTTTCTATTTTATAAATTTCATTCATTTTACTTATCCTTCTTTAATCATTTATATCTCAATAATTTTAATTAGTTAGTTATTTTTTTATCATCATTTTTATTAAAAATAAATTAAAATTAGTCATTAAACGCAATAAATTAGGAACTATTAAACTATAAATAATAGTATCAATAATTGCAACAAATGTTATATAATATATTCCAAATCTATGATTTGCTTTTTTAATATATTCTTTATCAATTTTAATCATTGATTCTTTATAAAGTCCATGTAAATTTAATTTTGTTACATTTTTAATCAAAAATATTAAAACTAAAATGGATATTATAATCCAATCATATTTATTAATTAAATTATATATTTTTTCATCTTTAATAAAATTAAGTAAAATTAATTCAAATATTGAAATTAATACACTAAACCCTATAAATAAAGCTATTATATCTATTCCTAAACAAACATAACGTAATAAATCCAATGTATTTTGATATTTTAATTTTTTATCTTCGTTTTCTTTTTGCATATATTGCTCTTTATAATAATAATTTTATTAAAACAATTTAAATAAATATGGAAGTAGTTTTATAAACTACTTCCATTCAAGTATTTTAATTTATTGGGTTAACAAATATGTTACAGTATAAGTAGTAAGACCTATTAGAGCTCCAGTAGCCACTGCTGCAATTAATTCTGGATCCGCTATCATTATACCAATTGCGATATATTCAACAATGTTTGATATAGACACATTGCCATTACATTGATCTATTGCCCAACTCATAACTTCGTAGATTACTGGTATTAAAGTTTCCGCTATCATTAGGGGAATATTAAATTTATTAGATATATATTTAGCATTTAATGTTTTCATTGCTTTGACTTGTTCCCTTTCATACCACTCAGTATGAAGTTGTTGTACTAAATCTGGAGCTCCAGCAGGACTTGACGCATCATCTATGATAATATTGCCTATAATAGCTAACAACTCCTCATCACTCAACAGCTGCCACCCCAAAAACATTGTATCTTCACTAGTTGGTGCAGGTGCATTTTCTGACTGTGGTGTGCTTGCCAATGCTGGTATTGCAAAAAAAGCAATTAAAACTAATAAAATAATGACACTTCTTTTCATAAATGCAAATCTCATTTTATAGAAATTTTTAAAAAAATAAAAATGAATCTTTAAACAATAAAAATATATAAAATTGACTTTGAAAAATATTAGAAGATAAAGAGTAAAAAATATAATTTTCAAAAAGCAATATTGATAAAATTTTATGAGTTAAATTAATTTGAAATGATGAAGAAAAAAATAGAAAAGATCTTTCGATTAAAATATTCACTTACAAATATATATCAGCAGTAATTGGTATTTCTTGCAATAATTAATTATTATAAAATAAGTTAAAAAATAACATTAAATTAATTTAAAGATTAGTTGAATAGATGTTTTGAAAATCTAAAACTTGTCAGCAGGCTAAGTACTAATAAAACAATTGATTATGAGTATTAGTGTTAATTTAAACATATTAAATAATTTGCAAATAATTTTAATATTATCATTTTTTATTTATATTAATATATTTAACATTAACCAAAAAATGAAACTCCTATCAAAAAATTATCTAAAAAATGAAAAAAAGTACAATATATTATTGATTTGCAATACTTTTTTATTAAAAATAAATACAAAGAAAAAAGAAAAAAAATTGGGAAGCTGTAAATTATATTATATTTATAACTTATTAAATGAGATATTGAAAATAAAATTGAGGAAAAATAAATTTTATAATTTTTTGGAGCAAAATCTATTATTTTATAATATGATATATCAAATATATAAGGAATATAATATCTAAAGACAAATTCTTCTAAAAAAGCTGAAATCATTAAATTTAAAATTGCAATAAATATATTATTGAAATGAACATGATTTAACAACTTTGATGAATTAAAAACTATATTTTTATGATTATAATAACTTACTAAAAATTCTATTAAGTTTATTATTAATAAAGGTAATAATAAAATTAAAAAAGATTTAAAATTTTTGATTTTAAATGTATCCTTAAATTCAAGATAAGATATTAATTCCTTATCTTTTTTTATAATCATAATGAATATAATAAAGAAAATGATCAAATTATTGATTGTATTTGTAATTAAAAATAGGATAAATTCATTTTTTGATAATTTCAATTTTTCTTGTTGATAAAATAATTTAAATAGATCTATATTTAACATAACAAAAAAGATTATTATAACCAAGACAATAGTTTGAATAATAATAAACAAAATTATTTTTGTTGAATTTTTTTCTTTTTTTTTGTTACATTTTTTTCAATCTCTTTTTTTATTAAATTATTTAAAAAAGTAAAAACAATTATAGCAATTAAAACAAATAAATGTAAACTAATAGCTATTATAATATTCATAGTAATAAATTTTTATTTTTTGATTTTTAAATGGCAGGAATATTCCTGCCATTTTTTATTTATTTTCCTTGCTTTTCGAGCCATTCTTGAAATTTATCAATTAACCAGTTTATATAAGTATCAGGATCTGTAATTTCTTTCCATGTATTATAGGCATTTTGTAAAAATTCTATAAATTCACTTAAGGTATCTATATCATATTCAGATGATGGCATACCACAAGCTATCATATCTTCAAATCCAGGATTATTTCCGTCCATATCAGGATGTGCATTCCCAATAATATTAAGTAATTGTTCAAGAGTTAACTGCTCCAACCCCAAAAACATAGTATCTTCACTAGTTGTTGCAGGTGCATTTTCTGGCTGTGGTGTGCCTGCCAATGCTGGTATTGCAAAAAAAGCAATTAAAACTAATAAAATAATAATACTTCTTTTCATAGATTCAATTAATGGCTTTTTTAATTTTTTTAATTTTCTTTTTTCTTTAGATTCGTTTCCTTCCCAGTTTTCCATTTTCATTAATTCTTTTTACTAATTCTTTCACAATTCTTCTGGTATTAAAATTGTTCCAATTTTTCTTATCCTTTCAAATTATAAATATTTGTTTTTAATATCATCCTCCTCTCATATCTTACCCCTTTACCTTTCTTTTACTTTTTTCCATCTAACCTTTACTTTTTCCATCAATTAAAAATAAATTTATTAAATACAGGCTCTAAATTTAAGCATTATCCTCTTATTGTAACATAGACTTCATATGTTGGAATTAGATATCCCTGTAAACTTAGATCCATGGATAACCCAAGACTTATATTTTCACTTATCCTTATTCCAAGATTAACTTCACCACTAAATTTTAAATTATATATTTAATAGAAACCTTATTTATCAGATTCTGCTATTTTAAGTCTGACAATTTTTCTGAATAATTTGAATAAGAAATGAATTAGATTTTTACAAAAATTTATATAAGAATATATAAAATAAAGAATATATAAAAAACAAATTAAAAGTTTTTTTTATAATATGGAAATATTGATATTTCTAAAATAATATACTACCGAATTTAATTATTAATAATTTTTAAATTATGAAAAAATTTAGATATCTTTCTTGAATATGGAATTCTACTTTTATAAACTTCTAACATAAATTTTTGAAACGATTCTATATTAAAAAGATATACTTTTTGATCTTTATATGTAGTATAATCAAAATATTTCAAATAAGGAGCTTCTATATTATTATTTTTGCAATAATCCCTATAAAGATAGTTTATATATTTTAAAAAACTTAAATATATTTTAGTTTTATTTGTAATTATATCTGACTCTGAAGTCTCTATGAAGTTTATATTTAAATAAGTGCAAAATTCTATTGAGCTAAAGTCTGCTCCTAATTCTGACTTTGAAAACAATTCTAAATTTTTATAATTACTAATATATTTGTTCAACTTTGAAATATTAGAAAGATCAAAAGGAAATTCATAATGCATATAATAACCACTGTCACCTTCTTTAGTTACAAAATGTGTTAGTTCATGAAATAAAACATAGCTAAGCATATCTTTGTATTTTAACAAATGTATGGAAATGTTAATAATATTTGTTGTATTAACATAAAAACCTGAACATTCAGAAAAAATATAACTATCTATATCAGAAGTTCCCATAAAAGATTTTTTCTTCGGGAAATAAATCTCAGAGAAATTAATTTCAATCTCTTTATTTTCAGGAGTTATTTTATAATAATTATAATAATGTTCAATTAATTCTTTTATGTTTATTATTTCAATTCTCTTTGTAAAAATGTTTTCATATTCATTGAAAAAATGATTGAAATCAGGAAGTTTATCAAATTCATTTGTTAAGTTAATCAAATAATCAAGATATGCACTATCTTTAAGTAAATTTTTGACTATATTTTCATCATTAGATTTGCTCAAAATTCTAGAATTTATAATTAAGGAATTGGAAAATTCTGGATTATAAAATATGACATATAATCTTTTTTTCAAATATTCATCATCATTTATTAAATCTATATTATATTTATAAATTTTCTTATGTTGTTCTAAAAATAATATAAATAATTCTTTAAATGTTTTATACCTTTCATCTATTAAATTTTGGTTATTTTCAATCAGTTTATAAAAATCATTTTTTAATTCATCAAATATAATTGAATCATCTTTAAACAAAATTCTTAAAGTTAGATGAAAATATAATTCTTTAAATGGTTCATATCCTGGAAAATATATTTTTTCTAAAGAAAGATTTTTAATTACTATACTATCTGGTGTTTGAAATGATAAAAATATTACTATTAGCAAAAATAATGTAATTTCTTTAATTTTCATTATATAACATCCCTTATAAATTTATTATGGTAAAGCTGATATTAAACCAGCTTTACCAATTATTTATATTTTTGTTAAATTAATAAGGAGTAGCAGGCGGATTTTGAGCGCCAAATAGCATTCCTGAATATTTTGAAGCACTCCACTTATCATATCCTTGGTGTACTAAAGTTAAAAAGACATCTGCTTGTGTAATTTGCCCATCATGATTAAAATCTGTAAAAACATTTCCATTATAATCCATAATCCCATAAAGGTGCCCATTACCATCATATAATAAAATCATATCTTCCCATCCGCTATTACTATATTCACCATTTTCATTAGGATTAGGAACTGCTATACCATGATAATATGCATCCTCAATAATTGTTCTATTTCCTTGAATTGCTATCAACTCCTCATCACTCAACAGCTGCCACCCTAAAAACATTGTATCTTCACTAGTTGGTGCTGGTGCATTTTCTGGCTTTGGTGTACCTGCCAATGCTGGTATAGCAAAAAAAGCAATCAAAACTAATAAAAATATAATATTTCTTTTCATAAATGCAATTCTCCTTTTTTAATTTTTTTAATTTTCTTTTTTTTAGATTTCCTTTCCTTCCCAATTTTCCATTTTCATCAATCTTTTCACTAATTCTTTCACAATTCTTCTGGCATAAAAATTGTTCCAAGTTTTCTTATTCTTTCAAATTGCAAATATTTGTTTTTAATATCCTACTCCTCTCAAACCTTCACCCTTTACCTTTCTTTTACTTTTTTCTATCTTTATATCTTGGTATTTCTATTTTCCCTTTTTTTAAATATTTCCTTATAGTCTTTCTATCTTTAACAACTTCCCTTGCTATTGATGAAATACTATAACCTAAATCTTTTAATTTGAAAATATTCATAATTTTAATTATATTTATCATGAGAGATTACTCCTTGCGTCATATTTTCTATAAAAGGAGTTTAATCTCTCTTATTATTTTTAAATTATTAATTTTATTTAACTGGGGAATTTTCAATTCCACTTTTTGAGGAAATTTACATTATCGTTAACATCTAAACTTGATATTGTAGAAATAAAAAAAATATATATAGGTTTTTAAAAGTATAAAATAACATATTTTTTAAATTTTTATCTAATAAAAAGCATTATAATAGCTTAAAGGGGAAAATATGGATAATAAAACAGTGGCTAAATCTTTTATCAAAAGCTCTTAATACCAAAAATTTTAGTTTTTTATTTCCAAACCATTATTTTTTATTATATATTTAATATATTCCTTAAAAATATTATACCACATAAAATATAAATTGGTATCCTCCAGATTAATTTTATCATTAAAGAATCCATTTTCTTTTAAATATTCAACAAATTTCATTAAATATTTATATTTATTAAGTTCAAATATATAACTAAAAAAAATTTCATTTTTAATATTATCAATATTATTAAATTCTGTTACTAAATATAGACTTTCCATTATTCTTGGAAAACCTTCATATAAATTAATAAATATTAATTTTTTTGATGAATCAAAATAATTACGTCTAGTAGCAGCTGAATCTTTATTACTAAATATAAAATTAAAAAAATCAATTTTAGAATCTGATTTACTATTTTCTTTTGTAAGGTCTAAAAGTTTTGAAAATTCTCTTATCAAAGGATCTATTTCAGGATCATTTAAATAATATTCATGAAGTATATCATGGATATTATTAATTTCAATAAAAGCATGTGTTAATTCATGAAGAACTAATGAGCAAAACTTATATTTATTTTCAGCATAAACAATTATAATAGGCCAATTACCTATACAATGACCTTCATTTCTTCCTAAATCATTTTTTTTATGTAATCTGATTTTATTTATAATATCATTACTTAGATAAAATTCTTCACTAAAATTATTATTTAAATTTTCTGGAATATAATCAAAAGGATACAAAAAAGCAAGATCTATTTCTCCTTTTATATTAATATATTTTATGTATTTATTAAGTATATATTCAAGGTATTTTATATAATATTCTATATATATTTGCATTATATATTTTCTAAACTCCTCAATTATTTTATCATTTTCTTTTACAAAATTTTTGACCTCTTCTGTTGGTAAATTAAGCATTGCATAAAAAATAGGACAATACTTTTTCAAGGCATTATATGTTTTATTAATTGATTTAATAAAATTTTTATCTGATAAAATTTCAATATTTAATTTATTTTCCACATTATTTTTATAATATTCATTTATCTCATAGTTTATAAATCTTATGTTATCATAATTTTTCATAAGTAAAATATACATTCCAAGAAAATGTTTTGAAAAATATATATTTAGCTTAAAATCATCTATTTTGATTATATAATCAGGTTCTTCTTTTTTTTCTTTACTGTCAGCATATATAATATTGTTTATTAATAAGATAGGTATAATAATAAATAAAATGATTATTATTAAAATTTTATTCTTTCTCATTTTTCAAACCTACTCCTTTTATTATTTTAATATCAAGGGAAAGGAATCCCGTTCCGCATAGCGGAACGGTTTTTTAAATATTATATAATTCTTTTAATCATACAATAATATTAATAATTGTTTAAGTCCATTATTTGTTACAGAGTAAGTTTGCTCAAATATCCCATCTCCTTCAGCATCAATATACACTAACCACTTACCTGTATAAGAATTATAATAGGCATTAATTTCAGTTTTTCCATTGTCTTCATCAATATTAATTGGTTGATGAGGTTCATTACCTAATGGATCACTAGCCATATTTCCATTAATTAGCATCAACTCCTCATCACTTATCTGCTCCAACCCTAAAAACATTGTATCTTCACTAGTTGGTGCTGGTGCATTTTCTGGCTTTGGTGTACCTGCCAATGCTGGTATAGCAAAAAAAGCAATCAAAACTAATAAAAATATAATATTTCTTTTCATAAATGCAATTCTCCTTTTTTAATTTTTTTAATTTTCTTTTTTTTAGATTTCCTTTCCTTCCCAATTTTCCATTTTCATCAATCTTTTTACTAATTCTTTTACTAATTCTTCTGGCATAAAAATTGTTTCAAGTTTACTTATCCTTTCAAATTGCAAATATTTGTTTTTAATATCATCCTCCTCTCATATCTTCCCCCTTACCTTTCTTTTACTTTTTTTATCTAACCTTTACTTTTTTCATCAATTAAAAATAAATTTGTTAAATACTGGTTCTAAATTTAAGTATTATCCTCTTATTGTAACATAAACTTCATATGTGGGAAGTAGATATCCCTGTAAACTTAGATCCATAGTTAATCCAAGACTTATATTTTCACTTATCCTTATTCCAAGATTAACTTCACCACTACAGCTAAACTTATATAACTCATATTGAGCCCATCCTTCAAATTCTTTTATCTGGGGTAATATAAATGATGGAGTTAATGAAAATGATGTGGATATTATGGAATTTAATACAATTGTTAGATTTATC
>ERZ795050.3428-NODE-3428-length-15761-cov-26.409270_pt1 | contig 15761 bp, 5 predicted proteins | sample MGYA00375134_ERZ795050 | MGnify/ENA primary metagenome ERZ795050 (study PRJEB30179, sample SAMN05720221) | activated sludge metagenome | isolation source: Anaerobic digester | place: Japan | collected 2015-05-26 ... | reverse complement strand
TCCCGCTGGGGTCGGTGGATATCATCGCCACCAATCCGCCGTTCGGCTCCGACATCCCGATCACTGAGAAACACATCTTGGAGCAATACGAGTTGGCGCACGTCTGGGAGCCGGACGGTGAAGGCGGATTCCGCAACACCGGCAACGCCAAAGGTAGCGTCGCGCCGGAGATTCTCTTCATCGAGCGCTGCATCAAATGGCTCAAGCCGGGCACCGGCCGCATGGGCATCGTGCTGCCCGACGGGGTTCTCGGCAACCCTGCAGCGGAATACATCCGCTGGTGGATCATGCGCGAAACCCAGGTGCTCGCCTCCGTCGATCTGCCGGTGGAATCCTTCATTGCCGAGGCCAACGTCAACATCCTTACCAGCCTGCTGTTCCTGCGCCGCAAGAGTGAAGAGGAAAAACGCGCCGAAGCACTGAGCGGCATCGAGGAATACCCCGTGTTCATGGCTGTGGCCGACAAGGTTGGCTTCGACCGTCGTGGCAACAAGCTCTACAAGCGAACACCGGACGGTGAAGAGATTGTTGAGCCCAGGCAGCACACCGAGCGCATCCGCATCGGCGGGCGCTTCGTGGAACGAACCCTGACCCGCAGCGAAAAGATCGAGGACAACGATTTGCCGGTCATCGCTGAGAAGTACCGTGAATTTCTGATGCAACACGATGGAAAAGTAAGCAGCAAAAGCAAAGCTAAGAAGCGGAAGGGGTGAGAGTTATGACGGAACAAGACGACATCATTGAAGCCCCACAGGATGCTGCTGAAGAGAGCGGCCCGGATAACTTTTTCATCGACATCCTGACCGGCAACAAGGAGAGCGCCTCGGCCAAGAAGCTGCTGGTGCAGAAGGTTCTGCGCCAGCTCATCGAAAGCTACGGGTTTGACCGGAATGACCTGGAGGTCAACTACAACCCCCAGATCCCCGGCCAGGGGCGCAAGCGCATCGACATCGCGATCTTCCGCCCCGATGCCGAGCACAACAACGACAATCTGCAGCGGATCATCGTCTGCAAAACTCAGAAGAAGCGCGACAAGCTCCGCTCCATTGCCGAGGCCGATGCCGACCTGCGTGAGCTCAAAGAGCTGCTGGAGCTGATCCCCGGCGCGACACTGGGTATGTGGACCAACGGCCAGGAAGAGTTCCTGTTCCAGGTCGAGCGCACCCGTTTTGAGGTTCGTGCCAAGCCCCTGGGCGTCTGGCCGGTGCCGGGTGAACGTACCACCGATCTCGACCGCACCGGAGGCGTTACCCAGATCAGCGCCGAGGCGGAGGACTTGGAAGACGCGCTGCTGCGCTGCCGCCAGTTTCTGAACCGCAACCTGGGTCTCGACCACAAGGATTCCTTCAAGCAGTTGGCCGTGCTGATGCTGGCCAAGATCCATGATGAGACCCTGCCCACCGGCGAGCGCAGATTCTGGATCAGGGGCGACGAGCCTTTCACCGAGGCTGGCCAACAGGCCATTGCCCAGCGCATCAACGAATCCATTACCGCCGCCAAGGCCTGGCAACCAAACCTGCTGACCCGTGGCTGGGAGCTGACGCTGGAACCCCACGAGACCGCCCGCGTGGTCATGGAACTGGCTCGTTACTCCCTGAGCGAAACCCAGCCCCGTTACCGCACTGGGGCCTTCCGTGCGGTCGCCCGCAGCGTGATGGACGGCCGCGAGGGCCGCTACCCCACGCCGCTCAACGTGGCCGAAATGGCGGTGGAGATGCTCGACCCGCAGCCCGGCGAACGCATCATGGACTGCTCCAGCGGCACCGGCACTTTCCTGGCTATGACCGCCGCGCACATCTTCAAGAAAAAACTTGCAGCCTTGGGCACCACGCCCGATGAGGCCACCAACGAACAGATCCGCCAGGCGCAAAACGAAACCGCCGCCTGGGCGGCCAGCAATGCCCTGGGCTGCGACATCGATCCTTTCCTGGCTGTGGCCAGTCGCATGAACCTGCTGTTCACCACCGGCAATCCCGGCCGCGTGTTCCGCATCGATGCCCGCACCTTCCCGGACGGCGATCTGGATGGCATCGAAGCCGCCCGCCCGGCTATGCCGCTTGGCAGCATGGATATGGTTCTGCTCAACCCCTGGTTTTCCACCCAAGACACGGTGAGCGACACCTCCATCCTGGAGCGCTATGACCTGGGCAACAACTGGGAGCGCGACGAAGAAGGTGGATTCCGCAACACCGGCAACCTGAGCACCGGCGGCGTGCCGCCCGAGGTGCTGTTTATCGAACGCGCTCTGCAGTGGGTAAAACCCGGCACCGGCCGCATCGGAATCCTGCTGCCCGATGGCTTGCTGGGCAATCCAGCGCAAGAGTATGTGCGCTGGTGGATTCTGCGCCACTGCGAGGTCCTGGCGTCGGTTGACCTGCCGGTGGAGCCGTTCAAGGTCACCGTGAAGGAGTACGGCCTGACGCCCGCCTTACCCAGCCTGTTGGTGCTGCGCCGCCGCAGCCAGGAGGAGCTGATCAACACGGAGCATCCTGAATACAAGGTCTTCATGGCCGTGGTGGATCGGGCTGGTGTCGATGCTCGGGGGAATCTCCTGTTCCAGCGAGCCCCGGATGGAGAGGAACTCATTTTCGACGACGAGATAGTTGAGAGGATTCGCCAAGGTGGAGAAGTTCAAGTTCGTCGAACCACCCGCCGCAGGCGACGAGTGCATGATGAACTACCGATAGTTGCTAAAAAATTTCGCGAATTCCTTCAAACAGGTGAGGTGTCAGAATGATAGTAAAAACAATTCCAAGCACCTGGCTAATCGAAGAACAGCATCGTCTCGATTGCGGTCCGTTTGTAAAGGGCGGAATTGAGGCAAGAAAGATTATAGAAGGGGTTCGATATCCAAAAGAGCATTTGGTTGACCTGACGGAAAATGGCATCAACGGTATGTACCACGTTGGCCAGGATAAAATTGTCTGGGCAGAAGATGAAATTCACGGAATGCCATTTTTGCGAAGTGCTGACATTTTAAAAGCAGATCTGTCTTATCAGCCATTTATTTCCAGAAAACAAGTTGCAGGAAACTACCTGTTTCAGTGCCCTGCCGGAACTACTTTAATTACTCGGTCAGGGACAATAGGGCGAATGGCCTTTATGAGAAGTGATATGGAAGATACCGCCATATCACAGGATGTCCTTAAGGTGGTTCCAGATAAAGAAAAAGTGAAGCCGGGGTATCTATACGCCTTCCTAAACTCGAAATATGGAATCCCAATTATTACAGGCGGGACATTCGGTTCGATTATCGTCCATATTGAAGCGGAAAACATCGCTGACCTCCCTGTTCCACGTCTCGGCGCGGTGGAAGATCAAGCTCACGAGCTGATTCAAGGCGCTGCTGATCTGAGAGTAGAAGCGGCAGAGTTGCTCAGGACGGCGGGACAGATGGTCAATGACCAGTTCGGCTTCCCGGAAAAGCTGGCATTGTCACACCGGGTCTTCTCGTGTTCGACGGCTTCCTCCACGCAGGTTCTGAAACGGCTGGAGGCGACCTTCCACGATGCCGTTGCCCAAGAAAGTGACCGGCTGATCGCTGGCGTTCCGCGCAAAGATGAATTTGCGACCCTTGGTATTGCGATTAGCGAAACCGGACGGCTCAAACAGGTCTTCGTCGATGAGGAGTACGGTGCCCCATTCCTGACCAGCGGCGAGATTTTCCGCCAGCGTTATGAACCAACGCGCTTCCTGTCCAATCGATTACTACCTGACGAGAGCGAGTGGGCAACTCAGGAAGGCGACCTGCTTCTTGCTCGAAGTGGGCAAGTCGGCGGCATTATTGGTCGTGGTGTTTGGGCTGACCGTCGCTTTGCCGGTGGTTGCGTGTCGGTAGATGTGCTGAGGTTAAGTGCGCAAAACTCGCACATTCTTCCCGGCTACCTCTACGCATACCTATTCCTCACGGATGTCGGTTACCGTCAACTGATTCGGACAGCCGCTGGGAGTTCCATCCCGCATCTGTCGGCACCCGATGTATCACGTCTGCTTATTCCCCGATGCGACAGCGCCCTCGAAGCCGAGATCAACGAGTTGGTCTGGAATGCGGGACATAAGCGGGCTGAGGCTCAGGAAAAAGAAGACCAGGCTCGCACCCTCGTCGAGCGCACCATTGAGGAGGGAGGTCGCTAATGGCGAAGGTCATTCCCATCGGGCAACCCGCGAACGAATCTGAACGCCAGGCCATCGGTTTCCTCCGGGATCATCTTCCCGATGGCTGGCTGATCTTCCACAACTTCGAGATGCGCCAGGGTGAGGAGGTGTTCGAAATCGACATCGCCATCCTCGCGCCTCACGCGGTGTATCTGGTGGATGTCAAAGGGACGCGGGGCAACATCGATGTGTATGGCTCCAAGTGGTATCCCGAGGGGCGGCAGCCGTTTTTCTCGCCGCTGGCCAAGCTGCGCAGCCACGCCAAGACCATGGCTACCATCATCCGCGAGAGCAACACCGGCCTGATCGAGCTGCGCAAGGCCCATGTGCATGCCGCCGTGCTGCTCACCGCCGATGACGCCGCCGTGTTCGACCAGGCGGGCATCGACAGCCCGGACGTGACCGATTACAAGCACTGCCTGAAATACTTCCGCGACGCGAGCCGCATCCCCGATAACCGGCTGGATAACATCACCCGCTTCCACTCCCAGATCGCCAAGGCGATCACCGGCAACGCCAAGCCCAAGAGCGCGGCGCTGGTGTTCCGTGACTGGCAGGTGGAAGAGAAGCTGGGCGGCACCGACCGCTACACCGAATACCGCGCCAAGCACAACCTGTTGGGCAAGAGTGGCGGCATGGCCCGCCTGCGGGTCTATCAGGCCGACCCCTACCAGGACGAGCCCGCTCGTAAGGAAGAGTTCAAGAAGATCAGCAACGCCTATCGCGCCGTGGCGCACATGCCGACCCACGCCAACGTGCTGGCAGTGAAGGATCTGTTCGTCTCCGACGATGAAGATAAGGTGGTGCTGGTCACCGAGGACCTGCCCGGCCAGGCCCTGCGCCTGCACATCAACAAGGCATCCCTGGCACTGACCTTTGACCAGAAACTCCAGGTGATGCGCGACGTGCTGTCGGCCCTGGACCATGCGCACCGGCATGAGGTGATCCACCGCAATCTCACCCCGGACGCCATTCTGGTGACCAAGGGCGGCCAGGCCCGGGTGACGGGTTTCGATTTCGCCCGGGTGGGCAAAAACCGCACCTCCACCATCGCCGATCAGGTGGTGGATGATCTGGAAGCCGCCTACCAGGCTCCGGAGTGTTTCAAGGACCCGACCCAGGCCAGCATCGCCTCCGACCTTTACGCCGCCGGGCTGATCTTTTACGAGCTGCTGACCGGCGAGCTGCCCTTTGAAAGCGTCGACCAGATGATGGAAGCCGACGGCCGGTTCCCGATGAAGCCCTCGGAACACAAGCCGGACCTTCCCAAGGGGATCGACGAGTGGCTGCAGAAGTTCTGCGAGTTCGACCCCGAGGAGCGGCATGCCAGCGCGGCCATCGCCCGCAAGGGCCTGGATGACCTCATTCTGCCCGAGGCCAAGAATGACCAATCGACAGGAGAGTCGATTGGCACGCCCGAGCAGGGCGCCCGCAGGGCCGCGCCCAAGGACGGGCGCGGTGACTCCGCCCCTGAAATCGACCTGATGAACCTGCCGCAGGACTTCATTCTGGCGGATCGCTTCCGCATTCAGAAAAAGCTGGGCAGCGGTGGCTTCGGCGTGGCTTACAAAGTGTTCGATTCCCTGGGCGATGTGGTGCGGGTCATCAAGCTGGTGACCAAGGACCGCCGCAGTGTGTACGAGCGGCTGCGCCGCGAATACAAGACCCTGACCAATCTGCCCGACCACCCGCATGTGGTGAAGGTGATCTGGGCGGACCGCATGAATGATGCCAAGCAGACGCCGTACATCGTCTTTGAGTATGTGGAGGGGCTGGATGTCTCCGATCTGATCGATGCCGAGGCGCTATCGCTGGATGATGCCGTGCGCATTGTGCGCGAGGCCGCCGAGGGGTTGGCCCATCTACACAAGCACGGCGTTTACCATCAGGACGTCAAGCCCTCCAACCTGCTGTGGACCGATAAGGGCGTCCGCATCATCGACTTCAACGTTGCGGTCTCCGAGAACGATGAGGTTCAAGGCGGTGGCGGCACACGCCGTTACCTGCCGCCCGATTACGATTATTCCTCCGAGCCGGGTGCGACGGATCGAATGGATCGTGACCTCTATGCCCTGGGCATCACTTTCTACGAGTGTCTGACCGGCAAATATCCGTTCGACGACCCCACACCGCCGATCAAGACTCAGCCCAAGGACCCGAGGCAGTTCAAAGGTTGCGCCGACCTCAGCTCGTCACTGGTCAATGTGTTGGTGAAGATGATCGCGCCGGAGCGCAAGGATCGCTTCGCATCTGTCGATGAGTTCTTGACCGCCATGGTCGAGGTCAAGCGCCTGCGCTCGGTGCTGACCACCGGCGAGATTGGTGCCGGACCCAAGGTGGTGTCCAAGCTGGGCTTTGAGCCAACCAAGCCCAACACCAACCCCTTTGTTACCCACTTGCTGACCCTCTACAGCCAGAGTCAGGTATCCAACGCGGGCACCCGTGGCCTCGACGAAGTTGGCAAGGCCACCTACGTGCCGACCTATCTGGATGAGAAGCTCAAGCCCGCGCTGCTCAAGGGCGAGTTCCGCCTGGTCATCATCAGCGGTAACGCCGGTGACGGTAAGACGGCCTTCATTCAGCAGTTCGAGGCCTTTGCCGAGAGCAAGGGCGCACAGATACAGCGCGGCGCGAATGGGGCTGTGTTCCAGCTCAAGGGCCATACCTACCAGAGCAATTACGACGGCAGCCAGGATGAAGGCGACGAGCGCAACGATGCCGTGCTGCAGAAGTTCTTTGCTCCCTTCGCGGGAAAGGACGCCTCCGACTGGCCCGAGAATCAAACCCGCCTGATCGCCATCAACGAGGGGCGGCTGGTCGATTTCTTCCTGGAGCATGAAGAGGAGTTCCCGCTGCTCGCAAAGCAGATCCAGCAGGGCTTGGCCGGAGCCGCTCCGGAAGGCGGCATCGCGGTCATCAACCTCAACCTGCGGTCGGTGGTCGCCGAACCCGAGGAAGGTCAGCCTTCGATTCTGGAGCGGCTGATCGCCCGCATGACGCAGCAGGAATACTGGCAGGCCTGCGAGAAGTGCGACCTCAAGGGCAAGTGCTTTGCCTACCATAACGCCCGGACCTTCCAGGACCCGGTTGCCGGACCCAAGGTGATCGAGCGCCTGAAAATGCTCTACACCATTACCCACCTGCGTGGGCGACTGCATATCACCATGCGCGACCTGCGCTCTGCCCTGGCCTTCATGCTGGTGGGCACCCAGGACTGCGACGGCATTCACCAGCTCTATCAGAACGGTGGTGAGGAAACCCAGAATCGCATTCTTGACGGTTTCTATTTCAACTCGTGGCTTGGCGGGGCGGAAGGCTCCAATGACCGGCTGATTGCCCTGCTGCGCGAGATCGACGTTGCCCAAGTCAGTAACCCTGATCTGGACCGAAAACTGGGTTTTCTGGCACCGCATACTCACAAGCCGTCGCGCTTCAGTTTTGATGAACGAGGGGATTACGACGAAGTTCTACTTGAGACGCTGTTCCGCAATCTCCCCCGCGATTACTCATCGAAGAACCGTGCCCGATTGATCGCCAAGCACCGTAATTACCTCTCGCACATGCGCCGCCGCCATTTCTTCGAATGCCGCGATAGTCAGGAAAATCGCCCGTGGGAAAAGATGCTTCCATACGGGCATATTGATCCCTTCTTAAACGCCATCGAGGAACCTGGAGCGAAGAGCCAGGATGAAGTAACCATCATTCTCCGGGCCATCAACCGGGGCGAAGGTCTGAGCGATCCGGCGCGACTGGGCAACCAGTTAGCGCTGCGTGTTCGCCAGGTGGATAAAGGCACCATCCGCAGTTACCGCCTCTTTGACGGCGACCATTTTACGCTCCGCACCGAGCAGGAAACGGCGGCTCATCCTTTCCTCGAGTGCCTGTCTCAGGCGCTGATGCTGCTTTACGACTCCGGAGACGGTCACAAGGCCAGCCTGCGCATCAATCTCGACATCTATGAAATGCTGATGCGGCTCAACAACGGCTACCGTCCCAGCATCGAGGAGCAGGAAGGTTTCTACCTGAGTCTGGCGGTGTTCAAGAACGTTCTATCCGCCGCTCCCTATCAGGAGGTGCTCCTCACCGAAAGCGGCTTCGAATTCTTCCAGATCCGGCGCGACGACAAAGGCATCCTGCATCTGGGAAAGGTAAGCAGGAGGGCTGAAGCATGAGCATCAAAGGCAGAGACAAGGAGTTCCGCACTCCCAAGACCACCTACGTCGATTTCAAGCACATCGAGATGGATCGTGTGCTGACCATGCTCTTTCCCCGACTGAAATACGATGGCTATGCCAGCCGACGCCCGCCCCGTGGCGGCGACCTGACCGTTGAAGAGTTCATGGAGGACTTCCTTGAGCATCCTGAATGGTTCGCGGGCTTTGATCGCTTTCCGCAGGTGGTACACCGCTGGATCGAAACCGATCTGATGGATGTGGTTAATCGGGGCAAAGCCAATCAGGCCGTGGCCGCTCCAAGGCCGCTGCATGGCAATACCTATAAGTTCCGCAACGCCAAGCATACCCGTGATTACGGCGCTGCCGAGCAGATCTACTGGATGCTTTTCTATGCCCGCAAAGGCAAAGGCCAAGCGGCGCGGGATGCGTTGAAGCGCTTCTTCTTCCCGGGAATCGACCTGGTGACGGACCGCTACGATCCCAACGCATCCGTGGACGTGGAAACGCAGGCCATCCTGCGTCTGGATCATCAGGTTACCCAGGACATGAAGGACTCCAAGGAGCCCTCGCGCTTCCAGCCGCTGTGTATCGGCCAGGCCGATATTATGGCCGACGACATTCTGCGGCTTCTTGCCTATGAGCCCTATATTCCGCGTTCGGTGCTGGTGGATTACCTCAAAACCCTGATGGCATTCCATCTGGCGCTCTACCACCTCAAGCTGCTGCAGATGCTGCCCAAGCTGGTGAAACAGCGCTCCGGCAACGATCTCTGCACCGCCAAGGAATGCCCGATCAACCCGGGCCTCGACAATGCACTGGAAGGCTGTCCTTACCGCGTGGCGCTGGTCGTGGATATGGGCGACGTCAACAATCCGCACATGGCCGAGTTGGCTCGCAAGTCCACTGACCGGCTCTATCGTCAGATACCGGCCTTTGTGCAGGCCAATTTCGTCGTCAAGAAGCTCGATGAGATGGCGGAGAATTTGCGCCTCCAAGGTAAGTTGACAGTGCCGTCCAATGGCCAACTTTCAGTTGGTGACCTGGTTTCCCTGTTAAATCCACAACATGATTCGAACCGAGAAGCCTATTTCACGGCAAGACTTTCTCGATTGATCGAGGAGGCAAGAACAGGCGGAGAAGAGCTAGATCCGGAGATCCGTGACGTTACTGCGATGAATCTTAGCGCGTTTGATAAGTTCATCGAAATCCTGATGGCGTATCGCGGCAGGTATCACCGCCAGTACATCACTGAGTGTCTGGACTCGCTACTGCTGAAGAACAAAGAGAACGGCCTGCTGGCTCAATCCCGGACCAAGGGAAGTCCTCGGCGATTTGTGCTGGGAAGCAAGCTGCTCGAAGTGCTCCTTCAGATCGCTGTGCTCACCCAGGACGGCGGGCGCTTTGTGACCCGCGAGGTCCGCATCGAGGAATTACTGGCCTTTTTACGAAACCGCTACGGCCTTCACATCGACCGGCTACCGGAAGGAACCCAGGCTAACAGCAGTATTCTCGACAGACGCGCCCTGCGTCTCAACCTTGAAGCCTTCAAGCTCCGCCTGCGTGAAATCGGGTTCTACGAGGACCTGTCGGATGCCTACGTGACCCAAAAGGTATCACCCCGCTATGCCATTGAGAGAAATGACGGGACAGATAAGAACGGGAGGCACGCATGAGTAACGCGTTCACCAAGCTTTCCCAGGATAAGTTGAACGCGGCGGTCGCTGGCCTGCTGTGCCCTCGTATCGACGCGATCCTGGGTGATCGTGGCCCAGGCCACTGCATGCGGGTCACCGATCTCGATGACGATGTCATGGAGTCGGTCTGCAAGGAACTGCGGCGAACCAGGCCCGACGGGAACATTTTTATCCTCGGCAGCCATGACCAGGAGGGCCTGCCTTTCCGGGTGACCTCCACCAAGCTGGTGGAGCTGCGTAACCCTGATGCGAACGGCGAGCTGCGCCAACCTTTGCTGGTCTTCATACCGACCTCGCTCCGTACCAGCGCCGAGGATTCTTTTGGCGTGGCGACCTTCGAGGAGCTGGCGTTCACTGGTATCTACGAGGATCTGATCGACTCGCTGCTTGACCGTGTCCCGGCAACGCTGCTCGGCCATGTCCGTGATCTCTTGGGCATCCTCACCGAAGAGGAATGGCTGTTTGCCGACGATGTTTCCCGCGTGCGGTATCTTCTCACCGCGCTCGAAAACGGGATTGATGGAGAAACCCTCGGGGCCAGCCTGTATGAATTGACGTTGATCCCGGACTTCAAGCTCTTTGCCGACCCCGGCATGGTCAATGGCAAGATTCGCCGCAACCTCGGCAGCGTCCGCAGTCTGATGACCTCACACAAGTCGGTGCGTGGCCGTATTGCCGATCTGGGGCTCAGCGACAAGGCATTGGAGTCGCGCCTATTCGCCTACTTTGAAAAATACGATGTCCAGGAGCCCGAATCCTGGACGCCGCCCATCGCGACCGACAAGAGCTGGTGGAGCATCTCTTTCGACAAATGGACCTTCCAGGAAGAGCTTTCGCTGGACAAGGTTCTTCTGACGGTGCTGGAGACCGACTTGCCGGTCGTTGCAGAGGATGAGACCGACGACCAACTCTCCGGCCTCATCGGGCAACAGGTTCTGGTCCCGAACGATCGTCGCAAAATGAACGTGGTGTTCGAGGTTAACCCTCACCCCGGCAAGGTCAGCGGGCTTGACCATTTTACGGTCCAGATCATTTCGCAGAATGACGGCCCGGTAGGAAAATCCAAAAAGGTCAAAGCCTGGACGCCGAACCGCCTGCAATGCACAACCAACCTGACCAAACTCAATAAAATCGAATTCGAGGAAGGATGGCATTTCATCCGTGTGATGCCTTGGACGGCCGATGGCGACCCGATTCCGCTGGAAGCGGATTCAGCCTCCGAGGGCGCTAAACGCTCTTACGAGAGCGAACCTTTTTATGTTCTGCCCGGTGGCAACATCGAGGAAGAACCGCCCCAACGCGCCATACCCATTGAACAGAGCCTGGAGCATGCGCGTTTCCGGCTGCAACTGACTGCCCTGGGCGATGAGCGAGATCCCGACGATATTGCCATCAGTGGTGTCGCATGGGCCGAAGGAGCTCGTTCCAAGAAGACCTCTCGCCAGGAAACTTTGATTGTTAAATTTGGTCGTGAGGGCGCTGTCCAGATCCCGCTTTCACGGATGCTCAAAACCATCGAGCAGCGCATCTTGGCGGAGCCCAAGCACCCGTCAGGCTGGCGCATGCAGATCAATCTGGATAGCGCAGAGCCGCCTTCCGAGGTCGGACTGACGCTGCCGTCTTCTGCCGCGATGGCCTCCTTCCTGGCTGCCCGCGAGGAGTTTTTTGCAGCGGTGCGCAAAGACACTGCCGAGCTGATCATGCAGGGGCTTTCGTTCCGGGACTCGGAAAAGGAATGCCTCGCGTATGCTGAAAGCTACCTTGACCTGGTTAGGAACCTCATCCGTCAGGCTGAGACGACTTCCGGTGCCGAGCGTCAGCAGCATCTGCAAGCGCTCAGAAACGTTCTGGCCGTTGATTCCATTCATGTCATCTTGACCGACTTCCGTGGAAGGCATCGCGAGGCTGTTTTGGTCTCCCCGACCCATCCGCTCCGTGCCTTGTGGCTTAGCAGTTGGGTCACCCTGGGCAAGGATTGGATCGAGAAGATCAAGGCAGGCGGGAAGGATCACATTCCTCACGTCCGTTCCGCCCTGTTGGATGGCCTTGTGCCCTCTGCCTATCCGGTCGGTATTCCCGTCGAGGATGGCCGCATCTTCACTCCGGTAGACAACCTGAATGCGTTTTGGGCGCTCTACGCCCCGACCACCGAGGAGAATTCCCGTGGCCTGATGGCGGAGATCTGTTCGGCCCTCGGATTGGCCGAGCCCTCTGCGGCGGGAACCGATATTTCCGGAAAAGTCATTGCGGACAAGATCGAGCGCTATCTCTCCCAGCATCCGTATGTGCGAGAGCTATCCCTGAACATCTTCAACCCCGGGGCCGGATCGGTGATAGCGGAGGCCCTGATTTCGCTCCAGCAGAAACGTGAGCATGCCGATTTGCGCTATGACATCCGGCTCTTTACCTCCGATCCCGACTCGCCGGTTTTGGGTGAGGCGCTTGAATCCATGGTCCGTCCTGGAGCCACGGTAAACGAGGCAGCCGACGCGTTTGCGACTTCAACTGGCAGCCATCTGTTTTCCAAGCTGAACTTGGCCAAGCACGCGCTGAATGAATTCCATGCAAATTCCAAGGAGTTTCCGGCGCACATCAGCGTTCTTCTGGATGTGTTTCCCGCCGAGGAGCTTTCCATCGCCGAGAAATCGATGGGAGTGACGCCACTGCACGGGTTGATACAGGACTTCGACACCGAATTCGTCGATGACGATTCGGGCACATTCTGGAATAAGCGGCCGATTGTCGGGCGCTCCCTCGGCGCGGACAACCACGCTGCGTGCTTCGATTTGCTGTCGTCGCTGAGCCGTCACCTCTGTTTTGCCACCTCAGCGGTTGCTGCTTCTGGTGCCAGTTTCAAAGCCGTACCCGTCGTGACCCTTGGCCTCGATGTGGCCCAACGAGAACTGATCTACGAGGTTCACCAGATCAGCGATTGGGTGTTCACCATCGACCGAAATATGGGGATTGAGTTTTTCGACCATGGCGGCCGGAAGAACAGACCGGACTACCTGATTGACTATGTGCCGGGAGCCAGCTCCCAGGCGACACATAACCTGATCATATCCTCGCGCTCGAACGATGAGCTGGAGGCTATGCTGAAGCCGGTGCTGCTTGAGCACGGCTTGTCCGCCGACGGCGAGCAGTCAGTTCAGATCTTGGCAAACCTGCGGTCGCTTTCCGGTCAGCTCGCCCTGAAACTGATTTCCGCACGCACGCAACAGGCGGAGGCTCTTGGCCTGGCCCTGGCGAGGCTCTATCTCGAATATCAGGGCGCGTTGAGCAATCAGGTCATTGTGCCGCTGGATGCACACACGGACCTCTACCGCTCAAGCGGTGAATCAGACGACGTCAACGATGCCATCAGCCTGCAACGCACCGACTTGGGTTTGTTCGACCTGGATTTGAACACCAGGACGATCACCTGCAACCTGGTCGAGGTGAAGTGTTATTCGCAGGTAGGCGACTTTGCGGCCTTCAACCAACTGAAGGAAAGGATCTCCGCTCAGATAAATCAGAGTGAGCGCATCCTCCAGCGCCACTTTGACCCGGCACTGAAAAAGCCGGACCGACCGGATCGGTTGCTCAAGAGCCGGGAGTTGGCTCAGATCCTTCGGTTCTATCTGGAACGCTCACTGCGTTATGGGATCTTTGATGTGACTGCCGCGCAGGAAGCGCGAGGGCTACTTGAATCCATCGAACAGGGCTACTCGCTTCAATTCAGGCGGTGCGCCCTGATCTTCGACTTTGACAAGGCCGGAACCGAAGCCCCTGACAACGAGGTGGGCATCGAATTCCACCGCATTGGCAAGGATCTCATTCACGCCTTGCTGGAGAATTGCTGCAAGTCTGTGTCCGTCGAGATTGAGGAAGAGCCGACCGCCCATCTCCTGAGCGAGCAGTTCATTCCGAACGTGCCAAAACTCGAGACAGCCGCGTTCATCGCGCCCAAGAGAGCCCGGTCAACGTCCTGGACGGTGGATGAGCTCTGGGACGAAGAGCCGGAGGCACCAATCACCCAGTCAACAGCTCCTGCCGCAGAGGAAACACACGCACCTGCGCAAGAGGAAAAGGAAGGACAGGCGGAACCCGTCGAGCAAGCACCTCGACCTTCCACCATCGAGCCTGAAGAAGAAAAAGAAGCCGAACAGCCCGCTGTCGTTGCTGTTGAACCGGAAGCACCTGTTCAACCCGAGCATGAAGCGCCTGAGCATCCGATCCCCGAGCCCGCGCCTCAAACCGAGGTCAGTTATGACATTATGCTGGGTGTCAATGGTGACTCGCCTCAGTACGGTTTGCTCGGAGAGGTTTCCGGCAGAAAGATCGCCCTGGACCTCAACCATACCCACACGATCAGTCTCTTTGGGGTTCAAGGCGGCGGCAAGAGCTACACCCTTGGAACCGTCATTGAAATGGCCTCCATGCCGCTTCAGCACATCAATGTGCTGCCAAGCCCACTCGCCACGGTCATTTTCCATTACAGCCCGACGCAGGATTATGCGCCGGAGTTTACCTCGATGATCAATGCCAACTCGGTGGATGAAGAGATCCGCATCCTTCGTGAACGTTACAAGGCCAACCCGGAAGCCATGAATGATGTTCTGATTCTTACCCCAGCCAACAAGGTGGATGAGCGCCGGGCCGAGTACCCGGATATCGAGGTTAAGCCGATTGCCTTTTCTGCCTCCGAACTCAAGGCGGCGCATTGGAAATTCCTGATGGGAGCGATTGGCAGCCAGAGCATGTATATGCGGCAAATCAACCTCATCATGAGGGGGCTGCGGGATAACCTGACCTTGGATGCCCTGCGAGCAGGCATCGATAACTCTGGTCTGTCCGATCACCTGAAAGAGCTGGCCCAGACACGTCTACTGTTCGCCAGCGAATATATCGATGATAACCAGCGTCTCCAGGATCTGATTCGTCCAGGCCGGTTGATCATCGTGGATCTGCGAGATGAATACATCGAAAAGGACGAGGCCCTCGGCCTGTTCGTGGTGATGCTGCAGATTTTCTCGGAAGCAACCTACCAGGGAAGCGCCTTCAATAAGCTGGTGGTTTTCGATGAAGCCCACAAGTACATCGAGAACGATGACCTGGTTTCCGGCCTGGTCGAGGTTGTCCGTGAGATGCGACACAAGGGAACCAGCATCATGGTCGCCTCTCAGGACCCGCCATCAGTCCCTGTCTCGCTGATCGAGCTGTCTTCACAGATCATCATGCACAAATTCAACTCGCCCGCCTGGCTGAAGCATATCCAGAAGGCGAATGCCGCCCTTGGTGAGCTGACCTCAGACAAGATGAGCCATCTCGGAACCGGCGAAGCCTATGTGTGGTCCAGCAAGGCCTCGGACGACTCATTCACCCGGGGCGCGGTGAAGATCAAGTGCCGTCCTCGCATCACGCAGCATGGTGGCAGCACCAAAACGGCCGTGGGTCGGTAGGAGGCGCAATGGATCTGCTAAAGGCCATAGAGGATGTTCTCAAGTCTGCTCACCAACCACTGCACGTGGGGGTGATTACCGAGAAGGTGATAAGTGGTGGTCTCTGGAAGTCGTCAGGGAAGACTCCCGAGGCGACCATCAGCGCTCGGCTGTATTCGGACATCAAGAAGAAAGGCGAGGCTTCGGCCTTCGTGAAGGTCTCTCCTCAGACCTTTGCTCTTCGGGATTCCTCCATGGAAGAAACCAACAGCGGATCAACACCAGCGCCCACCAAGGAAGCACCGCCGCCATCTGTA
>ERZ795050.3427-NODE-3427-length-15762-cov-4.918699_pt1 | contig 15762 bp, 15 predicted proteins | sample MGYA00375134_ERZ795050 | MGnify/ENA primary metagenome ERZ795050 (study PRJEB30179, sample SAMN05720221) | activated sludge metagenome | isolation source: Anaerobic digester | place: Japan | collected 2015-05-26 ... | reverse complement strand
TTTTATATAAAAATTATTATATAAGAATTGTTTCTTATAAGCAAAATCATATTAATTTTTTAAGCTGCTCGTAAAGAAAAGAATTTCTCTTTATCTTAAGTTTATCATCAGTTATTGGATGAACAGTATACCCTGTAACTAAAACATCATCTTCTTTTTTAACAACATATTCAAGAGTGAGTTTAATAGGGGTTAATTCTTTAATACTGACATCTATATTAATTTTATCTTCAAAGCATGCAGGTTTTATGAATTTAGCATAAACTTCATATACTGGAAGCCATATACCACTTTTTTCTATTTTATCATATGGGATATTGCACTCTCTTAAAAAATGAAGTCTTGCTTCCTCAAACCATTTTATATAGTTGGAATGATGAACAATACTCATTTTGTCTGTTTCCCAATAGTTAACTATTTTTGAATATGTTATTACAAGTTTTTCCATATTTAGCCTTAAGTATTTAAATTTAAGTTTTTATCCAATATTTCTTTTAATTTCAAAGCTTCTTCAAGATATAAGTCTTTGACTCTTTTATATGACTTACAATGAACAATAAACCTTAATATATTTTGCGGAGACCCATAAACATTTATATCCGAAAAGGTCATACAGGGAAATTTAAATCCCTTTTTTCTAATAAAAGTGCATGGATAGGCAGAATGAAGTTCAGCTGGTGCTATAATCATCATTAATATAATGTCTTTATCTTTAATTTTATTTAATTTTAAAAAACTTTCTATAAATTGAATTGTTCTTTTTTCAATTTCGATTTTATCATCTTTTTCAAAGGAAATAGCACCTTTAACCCAGAATTTTCTTTTAAGTAATTCCAACATCTTTTATAAAATAATTAAAAGGTTAAAAAAGTAAATCTTCTTTTGAATTTTTGAATTTGAAAATATTTTTAAAATTCTCAGAATATATTGCGTTTGAATTATTGTCGGAAAGATTTTTTGATTTAATATCCTGGTAAATATCAACACCATCTACAATCTGGTTTCTAGGACAAATAACATACTTAAAATTAAATTTAGCATTTCTTAAAATATCTTCCTGCAAGACTTGTGGACTATTATTTACCTCAGATAGATGACAGAAGTATACCAATTTTATTTTTGAATCTTTTTTAGAAAGATAATTTAAAAAATTAATAGCATTTATATTTGAAAGATGGCCTTGGCAAGATTCTATTCTTTTTTTGAGATGAATGGGGTAGGGACCTTCTTTTAGCATTTGAGGATTATAATTAGCCTCAAGAAATAAAATATCGGAATTTTTTGCATAAAAAACCATTTCCTTAGTAATAACGCCCGTATCTGTGATTATTGTAAAAGTAGTATTATTAAAGTTTAAGGAGTATGATACACTTGCATTTGCATCATGCGAAGTAGAAAAAGCAATAAAAGAAAAAAAATTATTTTGATATATCTTATTTGTTTCAATAAGTCTTAATTCGATTTTTTCGTTCTTAAAATATTGATCATATTCAGAATCTTTATGAATATAGATAGGGATTTTCAGTTTTTTAGCGCAGGTTTTAACACCCGAAATATGATCTTTATGTGTATGGGTAACAAGAATAAATTTAATTTTATCTAATTCATATTGTAAAGAAATACATCTTCTTGAAAATTCAGTGAAACTATAACCATTGTCAATAATACAGGATGAATTATCATTATAAAAAATATAGGAATTAGCCTTACTGCCACTACCTAAAATAGAATACTTCATCTAAACACTCTTTTAGTTAAAATAACAATAAAAAATTATAAAAAAATTATAAAATCATTTATCAAGAAATATTAAAAAAGTTAAAAAACATTCATAAAAAAAATTTATAAAATCATTTATTAAAAAATATTAAAAAAGTTAAAAAAATATTTATAAAAAAACTTAAATAGAGAATAAAAATAAATTTTAAAAGCAATAAAATAATAAACAAACATTATGAAAAAAGATTAAAAAAGAATAAAAACAAATTTAATACCAATAAAAAATGAAAAAACAAACTAAAAAATAAAACTATAATCTATTTTCATCAATTTTTTTGCCTGCATAAGAATTGAATCAGTTAACAACTGCGCTTTAGATGTGCCTTCTTTAAGTATTTTATATACATAAGGAAGATCATTTTCTAAAATTTTTCTTTTTTCTCTAATAGGTTTTAGGTAATTATTAATAATTTCTGTTAATTCAGATTTGCACTTAATACAACCTCTTTCACCATTTAAACACTCTTTTTTTACAATTTCAATTTGATTAAAATCAAAAATTCCCATATAATAAAATACCATACAACCATCTGGATGACCAGGATCATTTTTTCTAATTTTTAAAGGATCTGTATAAGCAGAAAAAACTTTTTGCTTTATTTCATCCTCAGAATCTTTTAAATAAATCGCATTATTAAGACTTTTGCTCATTTTCGAATTACCATCAAGGCCTTTTATTCTGGAATTTTTCTCTGGAATTAAAGCCTCAGGTTCATTAAATAATTGACCATAAATACTATTGAACCTTCTTGCAATTTCTCTGGTAAGCTCAATCATTGGAGCCTGATCTTCTCCTACCGGGACAATATCTGCATTGAAAGAAAGGATATCAGCTGCCTGGGAAACAGGATAACCAAAAAATCCATATGTCACTGAATCATTAAATAAATGTGTCTTTTGCTTTATTTCCTCTTTGACTGTTGGATTTCTTGAAAGTCTTGATAAACTTACAAGATTACTAAAATAAATTGTAAGCTCTGCAATGGCAGGTATTTTTGATTGTAGTACAATTGTAGATTTTTCTGGATCTATACCAGAAGCAAGATAATCCATTGTTACTTCACAAACATTATCTCTTACTTTTTCTGGATTATTAAAGTTATCTGTAAGTGCCTGTACATCTGCAATAAGTATGAAAGTTTCATACTTATTTTGAAGTAAAACTCTATTTTGTAAGCTTCCAAAATAATGTCCAATATGAAGAGGACCGGTAGGTCTATCTCCTGTTAATATTCTTTTCATACAAATTTCCTTAAAACATAAAGATATAAAATAGGTTATCTTAAACCTAAAATAAATTATAAAAAATTAAATTAAAAGCCTTCCATTTTCTTTAGGAAGGCTTTTTAATGTTTCTTAAGTAAGCTTATTTTTTATTATTTTAATTATTATATTTTGGGTTTCCCCACATTAAAAGTACTGGAGATGCTATATATATTGAAGAGTAAGTACCAACAATAAGTCCAATAGATAATACAAAGGCAAAATCTCTAGTTGGAATTCCACCTAAAATTAAGATACAAAAAGCAACTACAAAAGTCGTTAAAGCAGTAATTATTGTTCTTGACAAAGTTATAGTAATTGAATTATCAATATTATCCATAAAAGAATTTATTTTAATCGAAGATTGATTGTTTTCTTTTTCAAGTTTCTTTTTTAATTCTTTTGAAATATTTGTTGAAACATATTGATACTCGTTTTCTTTTATTTTTGAAAGAACGACAATTGAATCGTTAAGAGAATAACCTAAAAGAGTCAATATACCAGCTAAAGTTTGGGAGTTAAGCTCTCTTTTAAAAATTATTAATATTGCAAGCACAAAAAAAGCATCATGAATAATAGATAGAACTGCTCCAAAAGCATATTTGAACTCTTTAAATCTAAAAAAGGTATATAAAAGTATAAGAACAATAACAGCTAAAAGCATCGTTATAGATGTATAACTCATCTTTGAAGATGAAGAAGGTCCAACTAAATTTATGGATAGTATTTCATAATCAGTCTGAGAAAAATTTGAAGCTAAAATTGCCTTGAAATCTTCTATCTTCTGGTTATTTTGATTTGTATCTTTAGTAGCAGGGATTCTAAGAACATATTGTTGCGAATCATTACCACCAATCTGGGTTATATTTGAACCAAAACCATTTTTTTCACAAAAAGCTCTAAATGTACCTATATCCATTCCAGCTTTTGAAAACCTTAACTGGATAGTTATACCACCGGTAAAATCTATACCAAAAAGAATACCACCATTTATAAAGTAAAATACAATACCAAGTAATATTACTGTTATAGAAAAAGCAAAAGCAATATAGCGATATCTAGAAAAGGGAATTATTTTAAAGTGTTTCATTTTATGATTCCTCCAACCTTAGTAAGAGTTTTCATGTCCCATCTTTTAAACATTGACATATAGTACCATCTACCTGTGACAAGAACAATGAAAATATTGATAATTATACCTATCGTCAAGGTAACACCAAAACCTCGAATCGCTCCACCACCTAAAAGAATAAGTGCTCCTGAGGCTATTAAAGTTGTAATATTGGCATCAACAACAGTTGCTGACGCTATAGTAAAAGAGTCGTTAACAATATTAACAAGTTGAATTCTATTTAAACCAGGGATATAATCTTCTCTTATTTTTTCAAATATAATAACAAAGGCATCGACGCCCATACCAATATTTAGTAGAATACCTGCGATACCAGGAAGAGTCAAAGTATAATTAAATGCTGCTAAAAATCCTATAATCATAAAAATATTTAATAAAATAAAAAGAAAAGCCACAAGTCCTGATAAAAAATATGTAGCTATCATAATAACAGCAACTATAGCAGACCCAATAAGTCCCGCTTTAATACCTTTATAAATGGAATCACGTCCAAGCGTTGGTCCAACATCCTGTCTTTCCGCGATAATTAAAGGAACAGATAGAGCACCAGCCTTTAATATATTTTCAAGATCTTTTGCTTCTTCTATTGTGAAGTTTCCAGAGATTGCAACCTGCCCATTAGGAATAGGTTCATTTATTACTGGCATGGATTGTATTTTTCCATCAAGGACGATTGCAAGATGCCTTCCCTTATTATCAGCAGTAACTCTGTAAAATTTCTGTGCTCCTTCAGAATTTAAACTAAAAGTAACTTCAATCCCTCTCATTCCATTTTGAACAAGGACCTGACCAATATATGTCCCATCAAGTTCAACTTTCTTTTTAAGTATTGTTGGAACCTTTTTTACAAGTACTCCATATTTATCTTTTTCATATACCCAGTAAATGGCAGAATCTTCAGGTATTTTCTCGGGATATAAATAATTTCCATTTTCATCAAAATCTTTTTCTGGATCAAGAGACCCAATTTCAGATAATGTTGCTTCGTCTACCAATTGAAATGTGAGTTGACCCTGTTCTAGTAAAACTCTTTGAATTCTTTCGACATCTTTTGCACCTGGGATTTCTATTTCAATTCCCTCATTTCCTATTTTTCTAATATGAGTTTCAGCAACGCCAAACTGGTCAATACGGTTATTCAATATAAGCATTGCCTTATCTATAAGATCAGACATTTCAGTATTTGAAAGGGTTTTTTCAAAACGAGAGGTATCGGGTTTTAAGATAATATAAAGTCCACCTTGCAGATCAAGACCCAGATTTATTATTCTGTTTTTAAGCTTTTTATTTTCTCTGATTTTTGCAAGTTCTTCATCAGTAACCTTAAGCTCTCTTAGTTGCTCATTTGTCATCATGGTAAGTTCTCTATCATGAGATGAGAGTAGAAAATACCATTTGATTGTTGGATAAATCAAATAACATGAGAATAAAAAAAGGAAAATAGTTAATATTATTCTTGCTGTATCATTTAATACTTCTTTAGAACCAAAAGTTTTTTTGATTCTTAACGATTTTCTATCTGACATTTGTTTCCTCCAGAAAGTAGAAAAGAATAGAAGATGAAACTTCTTAGTTAGTTTTAAATCTCAACATAAATGCTATTCTTCTCTTTTTTTTACAGAAGCGACTGCTCCTTTAAGAATTTTAATGGTTGTGTTATCATCAACCTTTATTGTTATTGAATCTTCTTTTACTCCAACTACTGTTCCAAATATTCCACTTGTTGTGATGACTTCATCACCTTTATCAAGAGATCTAATCATTTCTTTATGTTTTTTCTTCTGTTTGTTCTGAGGTAATATTAATAAAAAGTAAAAAATAACAATAATTGCTAAAATAGGAAGAAGGTTGATTAAAAAACTTGAAGTCGAAGAAGTCGGTTGTGTTGCCTGCTGAAAAATAGGTAATAAAATGTTCATCATTATCTCCATATTTATTTATTTTTATTAACACCTTAATTAAACTTTTTATAAGACATTGTCAATAAAAAGAATTTTTAAGTTATTAATTTTTATTTTGTAAGAATTTTTTATTAAATATTTTTTTAAGTAAAAAGATTAATAAGAAAAATAATCCAATGATTAGAGCAAGTTTAATACCATTTTTTTTTATTGAATCATAATCTTTTAATTTACTTAAAACACTTCCAGAATAAGCGTAAAATATAGTAGATGGGATACATCCCAAAATAGAGTATATTATATAATCTTTGGTCTTTATATCTGAAATCCCAGATACCAAATTTAATGCATTATACGGAGTAATAAAAAAAAGACGGGCAAATAATACATATTGCTTTCCATTAGAAGTTAGATTTTCCATAATATTTTGTAATTTTTTGTTTTTTTCTTTAAGCTTATTAAATAATGAATTTAGAAAAAATCTACTTATAAAAAAAGATAAAGTCATCGTGATAGTTGAACCAATTAAAGATAAAATAGCACCCCAAAATTTATCAAAAATAATCCCGGAAAGAATTGATAGGGGAGCTATAGTTAAAAAAAGAAAAGAAAAGAGAAAATAAAGACCTAAAAGTGAAAGAAAGACAACTAATGGATGTTGTTGTATTAATTTTTCTTTTAATTCAAAGATATTTTCAATATTGGAAAGTTTTTCAAAATCAAAAACTATTAATATTAAAATTACCAGGCAAATAAAAATAATAAATAAAAAAGTTTTATATCCCTTTTTCAATGGAAATGACCTTATATTTCTCGTTATCAGTAGGATTGACGATTATGTCGCCAATTTTCTTATTAATTAAAATTTTGCCTAATTCAGTCTCATATGAAATAATATTATTATTAAGATCGATATCCCATTTCCCAAGAATTGTATATGTTATTTGCTTATCAGAATCTTCAGATTTTAATTTGACTTTAGTTCCTATTGAAATTTTATCTGTCGAAATATTGTTAGGTTCTATCGGACGAACATTATTCAAATCTCTTTGAAGCTCGGCAGCTTCTATATTTAAACTTTGTAAAGTCTCTCTTGCCGAGTGATATTCTGCATTTTCTCGTAAATCTCCTTTTTCTTTAGCTTGCATCATTTCTCTATTAATTCTTGGTATTTCCTGTTTAATTAAGAATTGTAAATGCTCCTGTTTTTCTTTAATAGATTCAATAGTAGAGTAAAAAATATTTTCGTTTTCATCTTTTTCTTCTGGAGATATTTTGGATAGAATCTCGGGATAATATTTTGCAAGTAAGGTTTTAAATTCTATAAGATAATCATCGTATTTCCATTTTGTTCTTAAAAATATTGTAGCTATTTTAGTTACTTGGGCTTCTGAAGGGTTTTGATTTAAATAATTTTCTAAAAGTTTATCTTTGAAAATAGCATCTCCTATACTTGTGAAGAGCTTTCTATTATTATTTACATTAATCTTCTGAATAATAGATTTGTTTGCAATATCTAAAAGATTTGAAAGTATTATCAATAAATCACCTTTGTCCACCAGATAAGAAAATTCAGGATGATTAAAGATGTTTTTTAAAAACCATAAAAATACTTCGGGATTATCTTTAGCATTTCTAATAACATCTTTACTTTTTTCTTTTATTATTTCGGAAAAACCCTTAGATAAAAGTGTTGAAACTATAAATTTTGAAGGATATTGCAAAAGGTACTCTCCCATTATCTGGGGCCAATTTGAGCAATAAGTCATAAGATCAGCAAAAAAGAGTTTTTCAAAGTTAGTATCTCTAAAGTTAAAAATATATTTTTTTTCTTCAACTAGTTTTGAAATGAGATACTCAGAATCAAACGGTAAATTAATATTTAATTGAGGATATTTATGCTTTAAATCTTTTAAAAATAAAAATGCAATCACAAGATTTTGGTGAACAATAGCATCTTCTCTTAAAAAGTTTTGAAAAACCCTAAGCATAGATTGAGAATATTCAGACTGAAAATCATTTTCTTCACTAATATAATTAAGATAAATTTGTGCCTTATGTATTAAATTCTCTTCTGATTTAAACCTTTCAAAGATGCTTTCTTCTTTTAATGCAGGTTTATTTCTTAAACTATAATTTGTTGCATTTCTAATTATTAATGGGTCATCTTTGATTTGATTTCGTAATGAAGTCCAGAATTTTTCCCATTGTGCAGGAGCAATGATCTTTCTGGTAAGTATTGTTTTGATATCTTTTGTTGAAAGAGGTTTATTATATGATTTTAAAAGATTAATCAATAACTCTTTTGGATTTTCTTCAGCAATCTTTTGCAATTTTTCGGGATGGTAGCTTTCTAAAACAATAAAATCATTATCATCAAGAATTCTTAAAGCTTTTAATGCCATTGAAATTGTAAACTGATGATTCTTCTTTTTTTCAAAGTCAACAACTATGAAGTCTTCATTTATATCCTTTATATAACCAATACCAGAGAGTTGATGAAACACATATTTATTTTTATCGAATGGTATATATTTTTCAAATTCGGCAATTGCTGCAGAAAGATTTTTCCATTTTTCAGAAATTCTTGATCTTTTTAAGAATTCTTCTAACTGACTATTATTGGCATACTTTTTTTTATAGGCATTTATGATCTGATCTCTTAATTTTTGGACCAGATTGCTTTTTGTTTTATCTGGTATTAATTCATATGTGATTTTTATTGTCTCGATAACAAGATCCCAATTTTCTTTGATTTCAAAATGTTCGATTAGCTTTTCTGCTAATTTTAATTTTAAGTTCAAATTTTCAATTATATTTAGTTTAAGAAAGAAATAATCAGGTTCTATAATATCAAATTCAAGAAGTTTTTTCCAGAGTTCTTCAACTTCATTCTGAGATTTAGTGTTTGCAGAAATGTCAAAAAGCTTTTTATAGTAAAGTATAGCTTTCTCAATATTTTTAGAATTTTCATAATATAAGGCTAATTTTCTTGTTATTTTTACATCTGAAAAATCTATTTTATGAAGGCTTTCCATATAAGGAATAATTTCACTATCGTCTTTTTTTTCATCTTCTAATATTTGAATATATCTTGACAGAACACTTTTATAAAGAGAATTGTAACTAAGATATTTTTCACAAAGATATTTTACAATCTTGATTCTTCTATTTTCATCAAAAATCTCTATAAGCTTTTTAGCCCAATCATTCCCTTTGAAATCCTGTGTGATTGCATAACTTATAGATAAAAAATATAAAGCTATAATAGAATTTGGATTACTTTTTAAATAATTTTCTAAAAAATTACATACTTCAGAAATCTGGTAGCTTTCTTGAACATCTTTAATTAAGTTATCATAAGATTCAAACATGCTGATTGAAAATTCAGATATTGAAGTTCTGGTCCATTTCTCTTCTTTCAATATTTCTAAGATTGAATCGATAATTGTCGCCATATTGTATTAGCTCCTTTAATTATTTATCAAAATCTGCTTTGCAATTGTTTCATTAATATTATTCAATTTTAGTTTAAACTGTTCCTGTTTAACTGCATCATTTTCAACAAATGTATAATATTCTAACAATAAAATACATTTTTTTATTAATTTGGCTTCAACCTGGCTTCTTATTTGAGGATTAGAATAAAATATTTTCTCATATTTAGTCATCTCAGCAAAGATTTTATCATATTCTGCCTTGTTCAATTGCCTTTTTACATTTAAAAATCCATCGATATAACCATATACTGGTATCCATTCTAAAATTTCATATTCGGGATAATTATCTTTCTTAATTTTATCAATAATTTCCAAAATTTTATCACATTTAATATATTTGGTATCAAATGAAATTGAATTATCAAAGAAAAAAACATCCTTAAATAATATTTGGGCTTCTAATGTTTCTCCTTTTGCATATAAAAAATCAGCAAGCATTAATGATACAAGCTGGTTTTTATTTAATTTGTATGCATATTGCAAAGTTTGAATGCCTTGATCATATTGAGAAAGCTCTCTAAAACAATATGCAATTTTAATAAGTAAATCAATGTCATTAATCCTTGTTTCTGTCCTGGATTCAATGAATAAAGCCAAACACTTTGAAAAAACAAAATTATGAATACAATGAACTTCAGCAATTTTGGAATCAATTCTATTTTCAGTTAAGAATTTGATAAAATAATCCCATTCGTCAAAATAAGCCAATGCTTTTTCATAAGGTTGATTTATTCTATTTAATTTATCATCCCTATTAATCCAATATTTAATTATTTTATGTAGAGTTGCATATTCTTCAATATTATTTTCATTAGATAAACTTGAGGTTAAAATATCGATGGCTTTATTAAATTCACCATCTGTTAATAATGAAGAAATTTGTTTTTTTATCTGCATTGAAAAATCTATTATTGATTTATTAGGGATGTTGATTGAACAAAGATTAATTATCCCCTTTGAAATTAAAAAATTATTTATTTTTGTCAATAAGAAGAATTATCTTTCCATTTCTTATTAACTCAAAATTTTTAGGATTACCAAAGAAAAAAGCGATGCTTTCTTCAGAAATAATTACATCTGTATTATTGATTCCATAACTTCCTATTGCAGGAATAATATATGGATTATCTCCAATAAGATCTTTTAAAGCCTTTAATCCACTAATATCACATATATAATTTACAAAACCCTTTTTTTCTATTACATCCCATTTTACATTATCAAATGTAATTATAGCCTGACGATATGGATTTAATATCTTAGGCTTTAATGCAGGATTTAGCATATAACCTCTGCAATCTATAACCAAGGATGTAAATTCTTTACTATTTGGAAAAATCGATATATTTTCAATCTCATTAATATAGTCTCTATTTAGTTTTAATACTGAATAAATTGAAGTATTTTTAAGAAGAAAAGGAAGAATAAAATATATTATTCTTTTATTTTGAATATATTTTAAGTCTGACTTAAACGCATTTTGAACAAATTCAAATAGATTTCTGTTTATTTCTGAATCTTCTTTTATTAGATCAATAATTCTAGTCTTTGAATCAAATGTCATATTAATTATAAGAGTTGTTAGGTTAGAATAGCCATTTTCCTCGGCTTTTTTAAGAGTAAGTAACTCATTTGTTGCAATATTTGTAGTATTTGGATCAAGTTCAGCAAATCCATTTGCTTCAAATTCCATTAATGTCCAGTTAATATTACCTTCAATTCTTCTTTCAATAACTTCAAAATTTTCAGATCCATTGATTATATTGAGAAATAAAAATAAAAAGACCATAAAAAATAAAAATTTTTTCTTCATACTATCGATCATTAACTTTATCGTATATTTATATTAATCTTAATAAAATATTTGCATTTAATATATAAAAAAGCCTATTTTAACAATATTTTGATTTAAATTTTAGCCAGAAAATCTATTATCTCTTTTTCAATAAATGAAGGTGTTGAAGAAGATGAAACAACAATAATTTCTTTGTCATTTTTAATATTGTTTAAAATATTTTCAAGATCACTTTTCTTTTCAATAAAAAAAACATCATTATTTATTTTTTTAAGTTTATTAAACAATCTTTGAGAGTTTGAAGATAGCCTATCCCCAATTACAATAGCTTTAATATTAAGTTTTTGTAATAAATCAATTGCATTATTTTCCCTATTTATTATAGATGGGCAAATAGTATTGAAGTTTTTTAATTCTTTAATGATGTTTTTATTTAAAAGATTTTCAAGATAATTAAATGTATTAATATATAGATATTCCTCTGCAGTTGTCTGGGAAATCAACAAAACTTTTTTATTAGCGATAGAATCATTGAATTTTTTCTCATTTAAAATTTCAATATTTGAAACTACAATATTATTGAGCGAATAGCTTTTTAACCCTATAGTTTCTGGATGATCCTCTTTACCGGTTATAACTGCAAAATAATCCTGGTTAGATTCTATTATTTTTTGAACATTTTTAACCTTTGGACAGGTTAAATCAAATACCTTAAATCTTTCTCTTAATTTTTCCTCAATATTTTTATCTATTCCATGAGTTGAAATTACAAATATTGAATCATCAATACTATTATTATTTTTATTAATTATATTATCATAATCTTCAAAAGTTACAATATCAAGCGATTTCAAGTATTTTTCATATTCTTTATTATGAATGAACATTCCAGAAATATAAATTTTCCCATTAAAATTTTTTCTTAATTCAAACAATCTTTTTTCTGCACTAACTACACCAGGGCAAAATCCACTTCCTTCTGGTATTATTGTTTTCATAATTAATTAATGCTTGATGTAATTAGGATAATTAAGAACAAGAATTACATAGGCAGTTGAAACAACAAAGACATGTCAAACAATCCAGACAGCTATTGGCTGAGCCAGATTGAGACTGAGAATAAAAAGGTTGAGAATTATAATTAATAAGTTGATCGCGAAATTTTCTAAAGTTGACATTATTAGGTTCAATCGAAATCGCAACTTCTATGTAATTAAGAGCAGCTTGTAAATCACCCATATTCGCGCTGACAATAGATTTTAAGTAATTCCAGATTCCAGAACTTCTATCATTAATCTGATCAAGTTTTTGGTTGGCAAGTCCATATCTTCCATTTTGTATAAGGGATATAATATTTTCATAGTCAACATTATAAGTATATGAAGAACTTGAATAACCATTATCATAGTTTTGAGAACCAGTCCTATTATTAATTATATCATCATATGCCTGTTGAATTTCTTTAAACCTTTCTTCTGCAAGATCTGCCAGTGGATTTCCTTGATGTTTATCGGGGTGGTACTTTTTAACTAATTCTCTATATCTTGCTTTAATCTCATCCATCGTTGCAGTTCTTGGTAACCCAAGAATTTCATATGGATCTTTTCCCATCGAATTATAGACTCCTTTGCTAAAATTAATTATTAAAATTAAAAATATCTTTTAAATTATCAATTTTATTAGGTAGTTCACCAAAAGTTCTTAAGTAGATTTTATCAGATTCCATACAATAGTAAAGAGGGAATTTGCAATTTCTTTTTTTATAAATATCTACAATTTTTCTATAAATTCTTAATCTATCATCGATAAAGTATCTAACTTTACCATCAATGCCTCTAATTGTTTCATAATTGAGAAGATTTTTACCTTCATCAGTTTCTCTAAGTTTATTCATCATATCGGGATGATATCTTAAAGTACCAAGAGAAAACCATGCTATCGAATTATCTTGTAAATCTATAATTTGATTAAAAAGCTCCAAATAATCGTTTTCATCTGAATTTTTAGTTAAGATAATCGGATCAAAATGAAAAGATACTTTCCATCCATTTTTTAAAAGTATTTTCGCAGCATCAAGTCTATCCTGAATAGTTGAAGCCAGAGGTTCGAACTTTTTTGAAATATTTTCTGGATTCATTGAAAAGCCTATTACTATATTTTTTAGTGGTTTTCTATTCAAAAATGGTTCAATATAAGTTGTTTTTGTCTTGAATTCAAAGGTTATTTTGGGTTTATTTATAAGATAATCCATAATAATATTTGAATAGTTGGTAAAAGGATCAAATAAAAGAGAATCTGACAATTCGCCACTTCCCAATCTAAGTTTTTCAAAATTATTTAATTGCTCAAAAAAATTATCAATATCATAATAAATTACAATATTATTGCTTTTAAGATAAAAATTTAAAAAACAATAGGTACAATTTAAATTGCAATTTACATAAAAGGTAGTGATAAAATAATTACAACAAATATAATTTGGGGTTCCTGGGCATTTTTTTATATAAATTCCAGGATTTTTTTTTATAATTAAATTGTATTCATTATTTTTACTCTCTTTGCCTGAATAATCAATATTAATATTTGTTTCAATTAAATTTATTTCTTCTTTATCCTTATATTTAATATTAGATTTATTACTAAAATATTGATTGAAATAAGATAATTTTTTAATAATATTATCTATAATTTTTTTCTGAAAATTGTTGTAATCATTTTTTTCAATAAAAATATTATTGATCTTTGGTAAATTAGCTAACATATCATTCCTTGTTTTTAATTTAATTTCTATTAAATTTTTTTATAAATAATCTTTTAATAAAAAAAATAATCTTTTAATAAAAAATGCTAAAGAAAATAATTTTAAAAATCCCAAAAATTATCTTTATTTTGAAGTAATTTATCAATTTCTTTTTTTAATATCTCAAAGTCCTTTTTATTTCTAATGTTTGCTGAAATTGAAATTTCATTTCTTTCAAAAAATAATGATGGCTTTATATTAAGCAATGAAAAACCAGATGAACTTATAAATTTATTGAAATTTTCATATTTTAATGTAGCTAATGGATTTATAATATTATCAATAATTTTAGATAATCTAATTTCTTTTTGAGAAGGTGTAATTTTAATATCATTAAAAAATACTTTTTCTTCATTAATTTTATCTATAAAATAATCAAATTTATCCATATCAAAAATTCTATATATTTCTAAGAATAATCTTCTCAGTCTATTTTTATTTAATTTAAATTTACAACAAAAGTCAAAAATTATTCTTATATTTGGATATGAATTAAAATCCTCAATTATTTTTTGAAGTTCAAATAACAAAGCTCTGTCAGCATCGATTAAGATTAGATAGATGAAAAATTCATCATTAAATAATTGATTTTTTGAAAGAATAAAATAAAAAGGATATACAGATTCAAATTTTTCTAAAATTATTGGGCACTCTTTTACTAACAAAAATAGCAAATAAAGCACTATAGATGGTTTTTTAATTAGTATTTTATGAAAAAAAGTAAGTAAAAAGATAATTGAAAAAATTTTATAAAATATAGTTTCATTTAAATTTTTTTGTAATTCTATATTATCTTTTTCTAAAATTATAGAATTTAAAAATGATAATAATTTTTTGTAATCATCATCAAAAATGTTTATATTTTTTATGATTTTATCTACTTCATCTTCTTTATAATCCACAATAAGATACTTTTTATCTAAATTTTTTTCATCAAAATCATTTAATAGTATTATTGGATAAAGTTTATTTTTATTGGCTTTTAAAAATATTGAAGTTGGAATACTTTCTATAAATGCCCTATCTATATCTTTTTCAATGAATGAATTGTCTATTAATGGTTTAATACTTTTATCCACTTCTTTTTTTATTAAATAATCAAAACTAATAATCATAAAAACTCCCATTAAAATTTGAAAATAATATCTATGTTTATGAATAATTAAGAAATTATAATCAAAAATTTAAAATAAATATTCAACTACTAATTTTGCATTAATTGGGAAAAAAATCTTTAAGATTGAATTTAGGTAATATAGAAGGTATAAAAGAAGGTATTAAACTAAGAAGAAGTGCAATGAAATCCAGATAATATTCATTTTTAGAATAATTTTCATCTGCTTCTAAAAAGATATAACCTAAATTTTCATTACCAAAAAATATTGGAAAAATAAAATAATTGTCTTTTATAGATTCATCTTCGATTAATGTACTTAATTTTAACAATGAAAAATTGTTTTCAAATTGATCTGGAAAACTACCTGATAAGTTAATAATTTTATTATCAGGATTTTTATCTATATTAAAACTGTGAATTATTTTTTTTGATAAAAAGATATAATAAGATTTAAAATAAAAAGATGTCGAAAGAT
>ERZ795050.3425-NODE-3425-length-15767-cov-8.692401_pt1 | contig 15767 bp, 10 predicted proteins | sample MGYA00375134_ERZ795050 | MGnify/ENA primary metagenome ERZ795050 (study PRJEB30179, sample SAMN05720221) | activated sludge metagenome | isolation source: Anaerobic digester | place: Japan | collected 2015-05-26 ... | reverse complement strand
CGGCGGAAGCGCTGCATCCGCAAGTGACCGTCGCCGCCGAGCGCTGGCACGAGGTGGCCCTTTTCCTCCGCGATGAACCGCACCTGGCGATGAACATGCTGCGGTGCATCAGCGGGATCGATCGCCATCCGGAGCCGTACATCGACCTGGTGTACGACGTCGTCTCCATGCAGCTCGGCAAAGCGAACGGTGAGACCCCCTCGCCGGCGGCCGTGTGGGCCAGCAACGGCGGGATTTCGATCAAGCTGCGCGTGCCGCGGGACGGGGGACATGTGCGCAGCGTGGCGGATGTCTGGCCGGCGGCGGAATGGCATGAGCGCGAAACTTTCGACCTGCTGGGCGTGAGCTTCGATGACCATCCAGACCTGCGGCGGATCCTCTGCCCGGACGATTGGGTGGGCCATCCACTGCGGAAAGATTACGTGTTTCCAACTGAGTACGAGGGCATTCCGGCGGGCACAGCCGAGGTGACCAAGTGAAGAAGTCACAAAGTCAGCAAGACCTGCCGGTTACAGTGTCCTGTTTTCGGGCGACCGCCAGCCCGCTATTACCTGATCAGGTTAGCACCTTATCACGCGGTCTCGTCGCCAAAGTGTAGACATATGCCAGAAAAGACCTACACCGCCGCTCCCGACCTGCTCGCCGATCTGGACTCCGCCAGCCTGCCCGGCGAACTGCGCACCGAGGAAATGCTGATCAACATGGGCCCGCAGCACCCCAGCACGCACGGCGTGTTGCGCCTGGTCCTGCGGACCGACGGCGAGATGGTGCTGGAAGTGACGCCGCACATGGGCTATCTGCACCGCTGCGCGGAGAAGGTCGGCGAAAACGTCGCGCCGTTCCAGTTCATCCCCATCACCGACCGCCTGGACTACCTGGCGGCGATGAACAACAACCAGGCCTTCAGCATCGCCGTGGAGAAGCTGGCCGGGCTGGAAGTGCCCGAGCGCGGGCGCTACATCCGCATCATCATGGCCGAGCTGAACCGAATTGCGTCGCACCTGGTTTCGTTCGGGACGTTCGGCCTGGAAATGGGCGCCTTTACCCCGCTGCTCTTCGGCTTCCGCGAGCGTGAGTACATCCTCGACATGTTCGAGGCGACCTGCGGGGCGCGGCTGACCTATAGCTATATCACGATCGGCGGCCCGAACCAGGATTTGCCTGAAGGCTTCCTCGAGAAACTGGCCTGGTACCTCGATTACCTCGAGCCGAAGATCGACGAATACAACAACCTGCTGACGTACAACCACATATTCGTAAAACGGACGGCCGGCGTGGGGGTAATCTCGGCCGAAGACGCGATCGCCTGGGGCCTGACCGGGCCGTGCCTGCGTGGCAGCGGCGTCAAATGGGACCTGCGCAAGTGCGAGCCGTATGACATTTATGACCGGTTCGACTTTGATATACCGGTTGGAGTGGACGGCGGCTCGAACGGCATACCCAAGGGCGTGACGGTCGGTGACAGTTGGAACCGCTACTTCGTGCGGATTTCGGAAATCAAGCAGTCGATCCGCATTTTGCGGCAGTGCCTGGAGCAGATTCCCGGCGGCGACTTCCGGACCAAAGTGCCGCGCGTGCTGAAACTTCCGCCCAAGGAAGTGTACTTCGAGGCGGAGGGGGCGCGCGGGCAGGTCGGTTTCCTGATTGTGGGCGACGGAACGCCCATCCCGCGACGGGTGAAGATCCGCGGCCCCTCGTTCTGCAACCTCTCCATTCTTCCGCATGTCTGCCGCAATGTTTTGCTGGCAGATATCGTGGCGATCGCCGGGAGTATTGATGTGGTTATGGGGGAGGTGGATCGATGACGAACTGCGTCAAGCTGCCGTTGAGCGGCGAGTTTACATCGGAACACGCCTTGCGATCGCGCTGGGGGCCTGATGCGCGGCGGCGGGCGGTGCGATGGTTTGTCGTTGTGGGGCTCGTGGCCTCCGCAGCCGCCTTGTTGCTCGGGTTCGCCGCCACTCGCACGACGGACGGTACGCAGGTCGCGGCCGCGCTCGGCGCGACGGCCGTGGCGGTCACGGCGCTCGCGTGCTTCGCCACAGCGCTGGTGGTTCGATTCGCTGAAGCCGTTGGATGGCTGCTGGCGCGGTTGGCGTTCCTGATTTTCATCGGCGCAGTGGTGGGCACTGTCGTCGTAGCCTGGGTGCCTGCATTGCTATACCAGCATGTCGACGCCATTGGTCCGCCGGGAACGCTGACGGTCGACAACCTACAAGCGTCCTTGGGGGACGGTGCGGCGGCGCGCCTTGCGGCCTACGGCCTGTGGCCACTGCAGTTCCGCCTGACGCGTGACATTATCACCATGGTCGGCGCCATCGGCTTCGTGTCGATCTTCGCCTCGTTCGCCATTTGGTGGGAGCGCAAGGTCGCCGGCCGCATTCAAAGCCGCCTGGGCCCGATGCGCGTCGGCGGCTGGCACGGCTGGGCGCAATCCATCGCGGATGGCCTGAAGCTGGTTCAGAAGGAAGATATCTGCCTGGAAGGGGCGGATCGCAGACTGTTCTTCCTGGCGCCCTACATCGTCTTCGTCCCGGCCTTGACGATCTTTCTGGCATTGCCGTTCAGTGCCGCCTGGGTCGGACGCGACCTGGATGTCGGGCTGATCCTCATCTTTGCCATGCTGGGCGTCGGAGTGGTCGGCGTGCTGCTGGGCGGGTGGGCCTCGAATGACAAGTGGAGCATGTTCGGCGCGATGCGCGAAGCCTGCCAGATGATCTCGTACGAGATTCCGCTGGGCTTCTCGCTGCTCGTGCCCATCATGATCGCCGGCACGATCCGTCTGACCACGATCGGCGACCTGCAGGCCGGCGGCTTCTGGACCTGGCTGGCTTTCTCCAACCCCTTCGCCTTCGCGGCCGCCGTGATCTTCTTCATCGCCACGCTGGCGAGCTGCAAGCGGGCCCCGTTCGACCTGCCCGAGGCAGAAAGCGAACTGGTGGCCGGCTACATGACCGAATACAGCGGCTTCCGCTGGGCGTTGTTCATGTTCGGCGAATACGCGGAAATGTTCGCGGTCGGGGCGCTGGGCGCGATCCTGTTCTTCGGCGCCTGGCACTCGCCGCTGCCGGCCTCCTGGGGCGCGGAACTGGCACACGGGGCGATCTGGCAGCAAGCCCTGCACGGCCTCCTGTTCAGCGGGCCGCTCTGGCTTATCGCCAAGGGCTTCTTCTTCGTCTTCGTCCAGATTTGGCTGCGCTGGACGCTGCCGCGCATCCGCATCGATCAGGTGATGTACACCTGCATCCAGGTATTGTTGCCCCTGGCACTGGTGATTCTGCTGGGCAACACGTTCTGGGGCCTATGGGTGCGAAACGGCAGCGGCTTGGCAATCGGCGCCAATGTCGTTCTCAGCGCGCTCGGCGTCATTCTGATGGCCGGCTTCGTCTGGTTTGTCGCATACGGATTCCTGAACCGCCGGGCCCTGGTCGGCACGCTGGCGGTCGATCATTTGCCGGGAGCATAGGATGACCGCTTCGGGCTGGGAAACTTTGGCCTTCTACCTGGTGGCGGCGCTGGTGGCCGGCTCGGCGCTGGGCTGCGTCATCGCGACCAACATCGTCCGCATGGCCTCCTGCCTGCTGGGCACGCTGGGCGGCGTGGCGTTGCTGTACTTCCTGCTGGCGGCGAACTTCCTGGGCGTGATTCAGCTCGTGGTTTACGCGGGCGGCACGCTCATCGTGATCGTCTTCGGCGTCATGCTGACCAGCCGGGCGTACGGCATCAAGCTGCGGCCAAAACGCATCGAAGCCGTGGCCGGGCTGGTTGTCTGTGCGGCGTTGCTGGCGGGGTTGGTGGGAATCCTGGCGACGACGCAATGGCATGCCGCCGATAGCCCGGCCCTGGCCTCCGGACAAGCAAGCGATGACGTCGCCGCTTTCGGCAAGCAGCTCCTCGGTCCGTACCTGGTGCCGTTTGAACTGGTCAGTGTGCTGCTGCTGGCGGTGATGATCGGTGCGGCGTACCTCGCCCAGCCGGCCAGGCGGGAAGCGGAGTAAAAACAGAATGCAAGGTGCGAAATTCAAAATGCAGGGTCGCGAAGCTTCATTCCGCAGTTCGCATTTTGAATTCAAGCTGAGCACACGGAGCTTAGACCTACGATGCTAACGGTCAGCCTGACCCACTACCTCGTCCTGGCCGCCTTCCTCTTATGCTGCGGTCTGTACGTGATGACCACTAAGAGGAACGCGGTCGGAATCCTGATCGGGGCCGAACTGGTGCTGAACGCCGCCGGGTTGAACATGGTGGCGTTCTCGCGCTACGGCATCGGCGGGATTGACGGGCAGATTGGGACGTTGTTCGTGATCGTGCTGGCGGCGGCCGAGGCGGCCATCGCGATCGCAATATTAGTGAACTATTACCGGGTGCTGGCGACGATCGACGTCGACCAGGCCGACGCGTTGAAAGGATAGTTGTCAGTTGTCAGTTCTTGGTTGTCCGTTGCGCCGGAGGTCCATTCGCGGGGCAAGCGTCCAGGCGCGCGAACTGACACCTGACCGCTGAAACCGAGAGCGCCAATGTCGAACATCGAACTACTGCTTGTGGCCGGCGTCCTGATTCCGCTGGGCGGCTTTGTGCTGCTGGCGCTATTCGGCAGCCGGCTGGGCAAGCCGCTGGCGGGCTGGGTGGCGGTCGCGGCAATCGCGACGAGCTGCTGCCTCAGTACGGCGGCGCTGGTGCAGTGGCAAGGAATGGATTCCGCGGCCCGCTTGGCGGCGCGAACCGGACCCTACCTGTGGGCGCACCTGGGCGGCGTCCCGCTCACCTTCGGCGTCAACCTCGACAGCCTGACGCTGATCATGTTCTTCATGGTCAGTTTCATCTCGACCTGGATTTTCGTGTTCAGCGTCGGCTACATGGCCGGCCACAGTGACGAAATCGACAAGGTCAGCAAGTTCCACCGCTTCTTCACCTACCTCTGCCTGTTCTGCTTCAGCATGCTGCTGCTGGTCATCGCCGACAGCCTGCTGCTGCTGTTCATCGCGTGGGAACTGGTAGGCCTGTGCTCGTACCTGCTGATCGGCTTCTATTTCCACAAGAAGAGTGCCAGCAATGCCGCGATAAAGGCCTTCGTAACCAACCGCGTCGGCGACTTCGGCTTCATCATCGGCATCAGCCTGGTTTACCTGTTCCTGCAGAATCTTTCGCTCAAGGGCGCGGCCGACGCCTTCCATCAGCAATGGGAAATCGGCGGCCCGCTGTTCACCAAGACGTTCCTGGGCCTGAACCTGGCGACCTGGATGGGCATGCTGCTCTTCTGCGGCGCGATTGGCAAAAGCGCCCAATTCCCGCTGCACGTGTGGTTGCCGGATGCGATGGAAGGCCCGACGCCCGTCTCGGCGTTGATCCACGCGGCAACAATGGTGGCCGCCGGCGTCTATCTGACGGCCCGCATCTTCGTGCTGCTGACGCCCGAAGCGCAGCTCTTCGTCGCGATCATCGGCTGCATAACCCTGACACTGGCTGCCCTGGTCGCCATCGTGCAAACCGACATCAAGAAGGTGCTGGCATACAGCACCATCAGCCAGCTCGGCTACATGATGCTCGGTATGGGCGTGGGCGCCTGGATCGCGGCCCTCTTCCACCTGCTGACGCACGCCTTCTTCAAGGCCCTGATGTTCCTCGGCTCCGGCCAGGTCATCGAAGGCACGCACCACGAGCAGGACATCCGCAGATTCGGCGGCCTGCGCCGCAAGATGCCGGTGACCTGCTGGACCTTCTTCATCGGCGTGCTAGCGATTTCCGGCGCCGGCATCCCGATGCTGCACTTTGGCCTCGGCGGCTACTTCAGCAAGGATGAAATTCTCGCCGTCGCGTGGCACCGGGCGTTCGGACGCGAACACGCGCTGCATGAGGAACACTCAAGAGCGGAGCCGGGGCATGTCACCCCGGAGTACGCCACTGCGGTTCAGTCGTGGCAAATGCAGCCCGCGGCGCAGGTGAAGCTGGCTGCGTATACAGAGCCGGGCGCCGCGCCCGGTGAACCCGCCGGCATCTCTTTCGGAGCCGCCCCAGTTCACGTTCGTCCCGCTGCGCACGTTGAGAAAGCCGGTCCGGACTGGCTCTGGGTGCTGCTCTTCGTCGTACCGGTTGCGATGGCGTATATCACGCCCTTCTACATGATGCGCGTCTGGTGGCTGACCTTCATGGGCAAGCCGCGCGACCAGCACGTGCACGAGCACGCACACGAAAGTGCCCTCATGTACGTGCCGCTGATCGTCTTGGCTATCGGCACCGTCTTCGCCAGCTATTGGCTTTTCCGCCCGATGGTGGCCGAGGCGATCCCGCAGCCGTTCCTGACCGCGGCGTTCGACGGCGTCGCCGCCAACGCGGCAAGTGCGCACGGTGCACTGATCGACCATGACGCGCACGCCGCTATGGCCAGAATCGTCGGCTTTGCCTTCTTGTTCGCGTTCGCGTTTGCGATCGCCATGTACTGGCAAGGCCTGACGTTCGCCAGCCGCGTCGCCGGCGGCCTGCGCCCGCTGCACACGCTCTTAGTGAAGAAATTCTACTTCGACGAAGCCTACGGTCTGGTGCTGATCGGCGGCACCATGGCCCTCAAAGGCCTCGCGTACGCGTTCGACAAATACGTCGTGGACGGCCTGGTCAACCTGTCGGCCTGGGTCACCGAGCGTATCTCACGCTTCAGCGGCGTGGTGCTCGACGCCGGCCTGGTCGACGGCCTGGTCAACCTGGTCGGCCGCGGAACATACGGCATCGGCGGCGTCGTGCGGGCGCCGCAGTCCGGCAGGATTCGGAATTACGTCCTCTATGCGGCCGGCGGCGTAGCGCTGGTCGCGATCAGCATGGCCCTCTGGGCATGCAGAGGTAGTTAGGAAGAAGTTGTTAGTTGTTAGTCAGTATTGGCGGTCGGATGATTGTGGCGATCGGACGATTTTCTCAATACTAACGACTAATAACTAATCACTTTTGAGAACGAGGAACCATCCGTGGAATACGGCAACCTCCTGAACTGGATCATCTTCATCCCAACCATCGCGGCCGTCTTGTGCCTGATCGTACCCAACACGCGGGCCGTTAAAGTGCTGGCCGTGCTGGGCAGCGGCCTGACGCTGTTGCTGTCGCTATCGCTCTTCGGCCACTTCGCCTGGTGGAGCGGCGAGGGGCCCGGCGAGATCTTCGGCAGCGGCTACGGGCAGAAGCTGTACGAGGTCACCAAGCTGACGTGGATCAATCTCGGCAGCGGCGACAACAAGTCCGCCATCGAGTACTTCGTCGGCGTGGACGGCCTGAGCTTTCCGCTGATTATCCTGACGACCGTCGTCAGCTTCCTGGCCTGCCTGGCAAGCTGGAACATAGAGCACTGGAAGATCAACAAGGGCATCCGCGGCTACTTCACGCTGTTCCTGCTGCTCGAAACCGGCATGCTGGGCGTGTTCTGCGCGCTGGACTTCTTCCTGTTCTACATCTTCTGGGAAGTGATGCTCCTGCCGATGTACTTCCTCATCGGCGTCTGGGGCGGCCCGCGCAAGGAATACGCCGCGATCAAGTTCTTCATCTACACCTTGGTCGGCAGCGTGCTGATGCTGGTCGTCCTGCTGGCGTTCTACTTCTACGCCCCGGCCGGCATGCGCACCTTCAACCTGATCGAGATGGCCAATAATTCGGCCATTCAGTCGGCCTTCGGCAGCGCCACGTTCATGGGGCTGCGCTTCGCCCCCTTCATGTTCGTGCTGCTGTACATCGGCTTCGCCATCAAGGTGCCGGTGTTCCCGTTCCATACGTGGTTGCCCGACGCCCACGTCGAGGCCCCCACCCCGATCAGCATGATCCTGGCGGGCGTGCTGCTGAAGATGGGCGCCTACGGCCTGATGCGTATCAGCTACCCGATCCTGCCGCAGGCCGGCGTCTGGGCGGCATACGGCCTGGCCCTGCTTGGCGTAATCAACATCATTTACGGCGCTTTGTGCGCCATGGCTCAAACCGACTTCAAGCGCCTGGTCGCGTACAGCTCGATCAGCCACATGGGCTACGTTCTGCTCGGCTTGGCCATCATGACGCCCGGCGGCTGGGAAGGCGCGATGTTCCAAGTCATCGCCCACGGCATTTCCAGCCCGATGTGCTTCTTCCTGGTCGGCGTCATTTACGACCGCGCTCACCATCGCGAGATCAACCGCTTCGGCGGCCTGTGGCTGAGCATGCCCGTTTACGGCTCGCTGGCAACGCTCGGCTTCTTCGCCTCGCTCGGCCTGCCGGCTTTGTGCGGCTTCATCGGCGAATTCTGGGTGCTGGTGGCGACCTTCTCGGCCAGCCAGTGGACCTGGGCCAAGCCAGTGGCGGTGGTGGCCGCGACGGGCGTGGTTCTGACCGCCTGCTACATCCTGTGGATGATACAGCGCGTCTACCTTGGCCCGCGCCGCCCGGAATACGAGGGTTACCCGGACGCCTCGGCCCGCGAAATCGCGGTGCTGGTCCCGTTCGCGGCCCTGGCGATTCTGCTCGGCATCCTGCCGCAGCAGAGCCTCTTTAACTTCATGAACGGCACATTGAACCAGATAACGGAACTCTTCACCCGGCACGGCGGAACGATCGTCAGCGCCATGAACCACTTGCCGTAAGGAATGCAGCCGCAGAAAGACAGACCCGGAGTCGGATAACGTAATGAACCTATTACTTGCGAATGCCTGGTTGCCGACGTTCAGCGACTTGCGGCTGTTCAGCCCTGAGCTGGTGTTAGTCGCGGCCATCGCGGCGTTGCTGCTGGCGCCGCTCTTCCTTGGGCGCAGCGCTTACGTCGCCGCCCTGATCGCCATGGCCGGCGCGTTCGCCGGACTGTTGGCTACCGGCCAGGTGGCGGTGAGCGTCGCCGCCGCGGGTCAGGCGGACATGGCCGCGCCCGGCGCCTACCCCATGCTGATCGCCGATGGCTTCAGCGTCTTTTTCAAGCTGTTCCTGCTGCTTTTGCTGGTGCTGGTGATCTGGCTTTGGACCGTCGGCGCGAGCAGCCGGGAGATGAACGCCTACGAGCGAGCGCCGCGCGCCGGCTGGCCCGGTCAGCCGGATGTTCCGGGCGCCATCGGCTCGCCCGAGTTCTTCGTACTGCTTCTGGCCAGCGCGCTGGGCATGATGCTCATGGTCGGCACGCTGAATCTCCTGGTCATGATCGTTGCCATGGAGACCGCTTCGTTGCCGAGCTACGCCATGGCTGCCAGCAACCGCCGCTCGCGACTGGGCGCCGAAGCCGGACTGAAATACGTGATGTTCGGCGCGGCGGCCGCAGCCATCATGGTTTATGGCGTATCGTTGCTCTACGGGCAATTCGGAACGTTCGATCTAGGCCGCATCGCCGAGCAGACTGCCGGCGGGGTTGCCGATGCCGAGGCCGGTGCGGGGCCAGCGCTACCAGTGTTCTGGCTGGGTCTGGCGGCAATCGGCGCGGGTGTCGCGTTCAAGATCGCCGCCTTCCCGATGCACTACTGGTGCCCGGACGTTTTCGAAGGCGCGCCGGTCGAGGTCACCACCTGGCTCAGCATCGCCAGCAAGGCCGCAGGCTTGGGGCTGTTGCTGCGAATCGTTACTACGTTCGGCAGCGGCTTCGACCAGCCGCAACATTTGCTGCAGCCGTTGGCGCTGGCGGTGGGCGTCCTCGCGGCCATCACCTGCACCATCGGCAATCTGGCGGCGCTGCGGCAGGAGAGCGTTAAGCGCATACTGGCATACTCCTCGATCGCACACGCCGGCTACATGATGATGGCCGCCGCGATTATCGTCGGCGGGACGACCCTGGCCGCCGAGGGCGTGAACATCGCAGTCGCGGCCGTGATTTCCTACCTTTTCGTGTACGTCATCATGAACGTCGGCGCTTTCGGTGCGACGGCCTTGGTGGCCTGGCATTGTGGCAGCGACCACCTGTCCGCGTTCACCGGCCTGGGGCGGCGCGCGCCGTGGCTGGCGCTGCCCATGGCGATCTGCCTCTTCTCACTGGTTGGACTGCCGCCGCTGGGCGGTTTTGCGGCCAAGTGGTTCCTGCTGGTGGCGCTCGGGCGCAGCGCCGCGGCCCAGCCGTGGCTGTGGGTCCTGGTGGGAGTGGCGGTGCTGAATACCGCCATCAGTCTGTACTACTACGTGCGGATCATCCGCCAGATGTACCTGACCGACGACGCGGCCCAACCGAAGTTGCGGCTGCCAATCGGCGGCCTGGCAATTATCAACGCCTGCGCGATCATGCTATTGCTGCTCGGGACGTGGTGGTTCAGCGGACTAGGCGACCGGGGCCAGAAGCTGGGCGCAAACCTGTACGAACCAATCGCCACCCGCGTGCAACAGCCGCCCATGGCGCAGGCACAGGCCGGCGTGCCGGCCCAGCCGTAAGTGCGTAATCAACGCCCCCTGACTTAGCTTGGTAGGTCCCAATACCGCCACGTGCGGGCGCAACTCCAGTCGCTCGCCTCGGAAATCTCGAGGGCCTTGCCCGTTTCGGGCGTACTCAGCCCCGCGAAGGACCGGCATTAGATCACGCGCAACTTGCGTTCGCCGTTGCGCTCCGTGATTTCGGCCAACCGCTCCAGTGCCTGATCGATATCGAGGATCGGCGCGGCCGCGTCAGCGCCGAGCACCGGCTGTAAGTCGTTCATGGAACAAGACTTGCGCGCCAGAGTGGCGGCGACGCAGGCATTCGGCTCCAGTTCGTCGGTGTGGGCGCATTTTTTTTTGGGAAATTCTCAATTAGTCCTGAGGGGTTTCGGGGGCATCTGACGGATTCATTGCTGAATGGAGCGCTTGCCTGCCTGTCTGCGACGGCCGTGCACGGTGCACGGCGGCGGCGGGCGGCGCAGCGCTCCAGCACATACCCGAACGAGAGAGAAAGCGAGGGTCAAGTCATGAATCAACGAAGAACGTGGGTTATGGCGTTGCTTTGCGGCGTCGGTGTGTTTGTTCTTGCCGGAGGCTGCCCGATGCAGACTGAGCCCGAGCCCGAACCGGAGAAGACGGCCCCCACTCCCACTTATCAGGTGGAAGTGGCCGTCGCCGGTCAGGGCACGGTGATATTGGAGCCGGCCGGAGGCACGTATGAGGAAGGGACGGTCGTCACCATTACGGCCGCGCCGGCGGAGGGATATGTCTTTCAGGGCTGGAGCGGAGATGCGAGCGGCGAGGAGCCAACGGTGACGTTGGCCGTATACGGCGACAAAACCGTAACTGCCACGTTCATCGTGGACACCATGGCAGGGACATACACCGGCGTTGCAAAGGCAACTTTTGGCGACACGTCCTGGAACCCCAAGGTCGAAGCGGTGTTTGACGAGACGAACAAGTTGACCAGTTTCACATATCATTACTTCGACGGCACCAGCGAGACTATGCCATTCGGCGACTACAGCGGATGGCCGCGCAGGGAGGGTGAGACTCGAGAGATAGTAGAACTCGAATGGCGGGAGACTATTAAATGCAATAGTATTGACGCTACGCCCACCAGCTTCATGTACGATGCGTTTGGGGTGCTCCAGGACCGCGAAGAGGGCTACGACTATGGAGGTACTCGGTACAGCTTCAACCTGAGTAGAGACGGGAATACGATTACTGGCACGTTTATCTACAACATAGAGAAATTGGGCTGGCCATCGATTCCGAGTCTGACACTGGAAGACATAAAGCTGACACGGCAATAGGGCGCTGGCACCTCGGAAACCCCGGCCACCAGCGCCGGGCCGCCCGAGCGTGCGCTGGCGTCCCCGGCGGCGGATGGCGTGGTCGACGGGCGGAGGGTTGCGTGGCAGGTTGCGTCGGAGCCTGAAGGCTTGCCGGCCTGGTGCTCGCCTGCCACGCCTCCAGTTCGCCCCGCCACTTGGCCGCTTGCGCGTCATGACCCTGGTCCGGCGCGGCCGCGTGCCAAGCCTCATACAAGCCGACCAGATGCGCGGCCACCGCGCCCGCTTCGCGCTGAAAGGCGGGACCCAACCTGTCCCGCAGTTCGGCATACGCCGCCAGCAGCAGCGACTCGGCTTCCACCAGCGCCCCGCGCTGCCTCAGGGCCTCGCCCAGCAGGCTCTTCATGAAGGCCGCGTCCCGGCTTTGAGTGCGGTCGATGCTGGCCAGCGCCTCGCGGGCCAGGGTTTCCGCGGCTGCGAGTTCGCCCTGCTCAATGCGGGCCCGCACCAGCTTGCAGGCAAGTTTCCATAGATCGTCGCTGTAGCCGCGCACAAGCGCAACGTTCGAGACTGCCTGGAGCTTACCGAGCACCTGGTGGAATACGGTTTCGGCTTCGTCCAAGCGGCCCTGGGCCAGGCGTATGCAGCCGATTCTGGCGGGCAAGACCAATGCATACGGGTCGCGCTCCCCGTATACGCTGACGCGGTGCGACAAGGCGGCGGCTAAGTGCTGCTCGGCCAGGTCGTAGCGCCCCAGCTCCGTGTACATATCGCCGGCAGCCAGTCTCATAGTCGCCGCCGCGTCGGACTCCAGCCGGCCGAGCCAGTTCTCGTAATCGGCGCACCATTCGACAGCTTGCTCGGATTGTCCCGTTCTGCAGTACAGCCGCACCAGCCAGCGAATCAGCTCCAGCACCTGCCGTGCCTCGGGACTTGGGTTGCTCACCCCCTCATCATAGGCCGCCAGCGCGGAGGATTCGGCCGCGCCGAAAGCACCAGCCGCGAAATGGCAGGCCGCGATAACTCGCAAAAGACTGACGCGCGCAGCGTGCCCGCTCGGCAGGTTTTCCCGGCAAATATCCAGACACGCCTGCCACACACCCACCTCGTCGCCACAACTGTATTTCGCAGACCAGTGGGTCGGCCCTCGTTCAAGGTACTGAGCAGTCCGGGTGAACGCGGCTCCACTTCCCTGATGGCGCGCTCGCTCGATTACCTCCAACCACAGTTCGGCGACCTCTTTTCCACGGCCCTGCATATACAGCAGATGCGAAAGGGGCTCCAGCGTCGCAAAGGGCCACCGCCCCTGGCGGCAGTCCATATTCAGGGCTTCGTTGTACAGCTCCTCGGCCTCCGAATCGCGGCCCTGCGCGGCGAGGAACTCCGCCATCGCGCGCAGGCACGGAGGCGTTTCGCCTTTGTCGCCCATGAGCTTGCGGCTCATCTCCAGCGCCGTGCGATACGCGGCCTCGGCCTCGTCGTCCCGGTCCTGTCTCCAAAGCACGTTTGCCAGGTGCCGCAACTCGTTCACGATTGCACGATGCTCAGGCCCATAGCGCTGCCGTGAGAGCGCGAGCGCCTCGCGCAGCAGAATCTCGGCCTCGCGATAACGCATCTGATCGCCCAGCGAATGGGCCAGTAACTCCAGGCAGCGCGTCGTCCGCGGGTGGCCGTCGCCCAGGGTCTTCCGGTAGATGCCCAGCGCTTCGCGCATGTAGCGTTCGCGCTCGCTCGGTGCGCCGTAATAGTCCCCAATGATCGTCCCGAGCAGCGTCAGCGCCGCCGCCACATCCGCGTGTTCACTGCCGAGCAGTTCGCGCCGCAGTTCGAGCGCTTCCCGCACCAGCGGCTCGGCCTGCGGGTGCCGTCCCTGCTCGTACAGCGCCCGCGCCAGCGTCATCAGGCCATCGGCGTACTCGACACTCGCCGTTCCCGATAACCGGCGGCTCATCTCCAGGGCGTCGCGCGCCACCTGTTCCGCCTCGGCCAGCTTCGAATCCATCACCAGCAATGCACTGAGATCGCGCATACCGCGCGCCACGTCGGCGTGTCCGCCCGGATGCAACCCCCGCTGCAGCTCCAAAGTTCGACGCAAGTGCTCACTCGCCTCGGCATACGCGCCCAGCGACTGACACACCAGGCCCACATTCCTCCGCAGTTCGGCCTCCAGTTCCGGCTGCTCGTGCAGGTCACCGGCCGCCAGCCTCTCGGCCACCGCCTCCACCCACTCGCGCATCTTCAGATCGCGATCAGCGCCGGCCTGATCCAGATTCACTGTCGTCAGGCCATCCTGAAGAAAACGCAGCACCGCTTCGGCCCGATCCGCGGCGCGCTTCGCCTCGGCCGCGTTGGCTTCGGCAACCTTTTTCTGCACACTCTCTGCGTCGCGGGCTGCGTTCGCCTGAACCAACCCGACCGCCGTCCCGATTACCCCGGCCGCCAGCGCTACCAGCACGCACGCGGCCGCTATGACCGCCGCCCGATTCCGCCGCACGAATTTCCGGAATACATATGCCGCACTCGGCGGCCCGGCGCTCACGGGCTCATTCGCCAGGTGCCGCCGAATGTCCTCGCCCAGCGCCTGGGCGGTGGCGTAACGCCGCCCGCGCTCCTTTTCCAGGCATTTCATCACGATCCAGTCAAGATCCCCGCGCAGCCGGCGGATCAGCGTGCGGGTTTCAGACTTGCGCTTGCGGGCCGCAGCCGCCGTGTCGCCGTCAGTCTGCACCTGGCTCAGTCGCGTACTGGGCTTGGGCGGCTCCTGCTCACGAATCGCGCGCTGCAGGGCCGCATATCCGGCCGCCCGCAACCGGCGCGCGTCAAACGGCAGCAGTCCCGTAAGCAATTCGTACAAGACCACACCCAGCGAGTAAATGTCACTGCAAGTGTCGACGTCCTGGGCGGAGCCCTCCGCCTGCTCCGGGCTCATGTATTCCGGTGTGCCGATCAGTTGGCCGCGCTGTGTGAACACCGTCTTTTCTGTGAGCCGCTGATCCGTCGCCTTGGCAATGCCGAAGTCAATGATCTTTGGCCTGGCCGCGCCGCCGGCATACTCCACCAGAATATTACTGGGCTTCAGATCGCGATGAATGATCCCCTTCTGGTGCGCATGCTGCACGGCTTCGCAAACCTGCATGAACAGCCGCAAGCGCTCTTCGAGCGGAAGGCAGTGCCGGTCGCAGTGTTCGGTGATGGGCACGCCTTTGACATACTCCATGACGAAGTACGGCCGCCCGTCCGCCGTCGCGCCGGCATCGAACACGTGTGCCACATTCGGGTGATTCATCAGCGCCAAGGCCTGCCGCTCGGATTCAAAGCGGGCAATCACCTCGCGGGTATCCATGCCCGGCTTGATGAGCTTCACCGCCACTTGGCGGCGCACGGGTGCGGTCTGCTCCGCGCGGTAGACTACGCCAAACCCGCCCTCGCCCAGCTTCTCAATCAGCCGGTAGGGCCCGATGAACCGCGCTTCGCCCGTGAAACTCCAGGCCAGCGTTTCACCATCTACTATCAACGGTTGGGTCAGTCCCGCCACGGCCGGCGTTTCCAGCAAACCGCCGGCCGCATCGTGCGCCGCCAGCAACGACTCGACTTCGCAGCGCAGCGCCCGGTTGTTGCCGCACACGGACTCCAGGTACGCCCCGCGCTGCGCGCGCGGCAGTCGCAGCGCCTGGTGAAAAACGCTTTCGGCCGAGTCCGTGGGACCGTTATCCATGCAGCATTTCCCGTCCAGAACAATATCGCGGTTACAGACAGTGTAGTTCAAGCATTCTAGCAGGGCCGCGCCACCCAGCCTAGCCCAATCCTCGCGAACGTTCCTTTATGTATCGGGCAATATCCCCACCCCCCCCGGCAGTCCCCTAAAAATTGGCAACCGATGCGTTGAGTACTGGCGACCGGCGCTTTCGGCTAGTCCGTCAGGAACACCGCCGCCGCGACCACCGTGGTCCACAGGCCGTTCTTGTCGCCTTCGGCCGTTTGAACTACGGCGCGCGTCTGCACGATCTGCGCGCTCATTCTGTAGACTTCGCGACGGGCGTCGTAGTCCGCGTCGGGATCGAAATCGATCCCCAGCGTCGTCGCGAGCATGCTGGCCGCCATGTCCTCGACAAAGTCGGCCGTTTTCTTTTCGGTCATGCCAAAGCCGTGATGCTC
>ERZ795050.3424-NODE-3424-length-15770-cov-8.690105_pt1 | contig 15770 bp, 12 predicted proteins | sample MGYA00375134_ERZ795050 | MGnify/ENA primary metagenome ERZ795050 (study PRJEB30179, sample SAMN05720221) | activated sludge metagenome | isolation source: Anaerobic digester | place: Japan | collected 2015-05-26 ... | reverse complement strand
GGCGAAAGGATAGCCAAACGAGTAGCGACAGGCCGCCGCACCGGTTCTTTGACAATTCGGTCTGACCTCCCGCGGGTTGCCAACCCGCGGGAGGTTGGGGGTTGGGGGTTACCCTCCCGAAGGTGTTGGAACCTTCGGGAGGGGGCCTCATCGAGGAGCCATTTCGGCGAAGCGGGCCCCGGGCCTTGCGATGGGCGTCGAGGGAGGGAATGGACGAGCTGGACAGGGTGGACAAGATGGACGGGAGGCGGCGCGCGGCTCAGTCGTCGGTGAACCATTCGTCGGCGGGGTCCCAGGCGGGGACGCCGATGACGAGGGTCTTGAAGTGGCCGTGGCCGCGGTGGGGGGTGCCGGGGTCAATGCGCACGAGGAGGCCAGGGGTGAGTGCGAGCGAGTCGTCGCCGACCTCGAGCGTGCCCTCGCCTTCCAGGATGAAGTAGAACTCGGTGCAGTGCCTGTGGAAGTGGCGGCGGGAGTCCTGGATGGAGGTCACGTGGATGTTGGCGGGCGAGCCGTCGCGGCGGGTGATGAGGCGCCAGCTCTGGCCGCAGGGGCAGGGGGTGGGGGGAACGTCCTTGAGGTGGCGGGTGTCATAGCCTTTGGGCATGGGCGGCTCTCCGGGCGAGTGCTCACTTGAAGGCAGTGGCGTCGAGGGTGAGGCGGAGGGCCTTGCCCGGCGCAATCTCGAGGGTTTTCTGGGCGACGCGGCCGTCGGTGAGGCAGACGGAGAGGTGGACCTTGGCGGCCTTGAGGCCGAAGTGGGCCTCGGGCGCGGCCTGGCCGCCCAAGCCCTCGGCGCCGTTGAGTTCGCGCAGGCCGAGGGGCCGGCCCTGGGGGTCGGCCACGCGCACGACGGCGCCGACCGAGCCCGTGGCCACGGCGAGCGAGACGGCGAGCGAGCCGCAGCCTGGGGCGAGTTCGAGGTCGTTGAGGAGCACGAGGGCCTTCTTCTCGCCGTTGAGCACGAGGTCGAGGTCGCCGTCCTCGTCGGTGTCGGCGAAGGAGGCGGCGAGGGCCGGGGGCAGCTGGTCGAGGCCCGCGGCGGCGGTGGCATCCTTGAAGCCGCCCCTGCCGTCGCCGAGGAACAGGCGGCCGGGGGCTTTGGCGAGGCACACGAAGAGGTCGAGGCAGCCGTCGTTGTTCACGTCGCCCCAGGCGGCGGAGACGCAGGGCTCGGCCAGCTTCGCCAGGTCGCCCGCGGCGGCCAGGACGTCGGTGAAGGTGCCGTCGTTGTTGTTGCGGTAGAGGCGCGGCCTGGCGGGGTCGGGCACGAAGAGGTCGAGGTCGCCGTCGTTGTCGAAGTCGGCGAAGGCCACGCCCCTCTTGGCCTCGTTGGAGGCGCCGATGCGGATGCCGGCGCGGGTGTCGAGCTTGAAGCCCTTGCCGCCCTCGTTGTGGGCGAGGACGCCGTCGCCGAGGTTGTAGAGGAAGTCGGTGTAGCCGTCGCCGTCGTAGTCGGCGAAGGCGATGAAGTCGCCGTTGCCGACGCCGAGGCCCTTGGGGCCGAGGCCGGCCTTGTCGCTGGCGTCGCGGAACCAGTTGGGGCCTTTGCCCGTGTTCTCGAAGAGGCAGATGCCGTGCTCGCCGTTGGTGATGAGGATGTCGGGCAGTCCGTCGCCGTTGTAGTCGATCCAGCCGGCGCCCTCGGGGTTGCGGGCGTGGGGTGCGGGGAGGAGGCGCGAGTCGTCGCGGAAGCGGCCGCCGGCGGCGGTGAAGAGCCGGAAGTGGCTGGTGAGGAGGTCGGGGTGGCCGTCGCCGTCGTAGTCGGCCCAGGCGGCGGCGCGGGCGGGGGCGGAGAGGCCGAAGGCGGCGGCCTGTTCGCGGAAGGCGCCGCCCTGGTTGAGGAGCAGCAGGTTGGCGCCGCCGACGCACAGGAGGGCGTCGAGGCGGTCGTCGCCGTCGGCGTCGGCCCACGAGATGCCGCGCACCTCGCCGCCGCCGTGGGGGAACTCGCCGGCGAGGCGGAAGCCGCCCCTGGCCCCCAGGATGCGGTCGAAGGCCACGCTGCCCTTGGCGGGAAGGCCGTCCACGAGGAGCATGATCTTGTCCACCCGCCCGTTGTTGGGGATGGGCTGGTTGTGCTGCCACTGGGAGGCTTCGCACTTGAAGTGGGGCGAAGCGACCGAGAAGCGCACGGGCGCGGCCCTGGCCTTGGCGGGCACAGACACGGGCGGGGCCTCGAACATCGTCCACTCGGGCGCGCAGCCGAAGGCCACGGCCACCGCGATCGGGCGGTCGCTGTCGTTGTCCACCAGCGCCGCGAAGAGCGGCTGGGCCGAGACGTCCACGTGGTGGAGGAGCGTGATCGCGAGCTTCTTGTCCGCGGCGCCGTCGGACCGGGCGCGGAGCACTTTGCCGCGGTCGCGCGTTTCCTCGACGGTCAGCGTGGCGGGCCGAGCCCACGTTTGCTCGCAGGCCCAGCCCGGCACGCCCTCCAGGCCGTCGAGGGGTTCGGAGGCCGGCGGCGGGGGGGGCTGGACGGGCTTGGCGGCCCTCCTGACGTCGATCCTGGGGATCGAGGGATTGGGCTTGGGCGGCGCGGCGCGGCCGGCCACGGCGTCGCTCGTGATCTGGATGAGGTCGGGGGTGGTGCCGTTGAAGGTGCGGCCCATGGCGATCTCGACGTGGGTCATCCGCCACCAGGTGTCGTCGGGCTTCGGCTCGGCCGTGGCGAAGAGCTGGAACCAGGTGTCGCCGGCGTGGACGCACGAGGCGATGTCGCGGCCGTCGCGCTTGGCGTAGATGATGACCGGGTCGCCCTCTTTGAGCACGCCGAGCAGGTAGGCGGCGTGGTCGGCCGGGCCGATGCCCAGGTTCATCTTCACCAGCTCGAAGTCCTTCCTGCCCTTGAGCGCGCGCTCGATCTGGGCCGCGGCGATGCGTTTCGTGGCGTCTACCCGCGTCAGGCGGCCGACGTAGATCTGGTTCGACTCGTCCATCACCTCCTTGAGCGAGTAGAGGCGCTCGATGAAGGCGTGGGCGGGGCCGGCGAGCAGGCCCGCGAGCAGGAACGCGCAGAGCGACCGACGCCGCATGCGGATGCCCCTCAATAGCGGGTCTCGAAGCCCTCGAAGCCGCCCTCGGCCGGCTCGTCCTTGACGTCCAGGTTCTCGACCTTGGCGGCGCGGGGGCCGGCCTTGAGTTTCTCGACGAGCGCGGCCACCGCCTCGGGCGGCCCTTCGATGACGGCCTCGACCCGCCCGTCGGGCAGGTTCTTCACCCAGCCCGCGAGCTTGAGCATCCGCGCCTCGCGCTCGGTCCAGGCCCGGAAGCCCACGCCCTGCACGCGGCCGGTGACGAACACGTGGACGCGCCTGGCCCCCTGGACGGCCTTGGGCATCACGCGCTCGAAGATGACGACGGCGGGCGTGCCCGGCTTGGGCAGCGCGGGGGCATTGGGCTTGTAGATGTTCTGCTCCTTGCACTCGGCCCGCGGGTTCTGGAGCAGCGGCGTGGCGTCGAGCCAGTGGAGGCCCACGATGTTCTTCGACACCGCGGCCTGGAGCACTTCCTTGTCGGCCGCGGGGTCATAGCCCTTGGCCGACCCGGTGAACACCCAGGGGCCGGGCTCCAGCGGCCGGCCAGTCCTGGCCGAGACCACGAACTCGTCGGCCGGGCGGCGCACCTTCTGGCCGTCGGCCTCGTACTCGGCCAGGATGCGCACTCCCCTGCCCTTCGGCGGGTTGCCCTCCTTGGCGGGCTCGCCGGGCTCAAGGCCGATCCGGAGGAGGGCCTGGTGCAGTTCGTCGGGCGTGGCCTCGATCACGAAGATCGTCTCGTACTCCTTGCCCCCCTTGGCCACGACGAGGTACTCGATGGCGCCCTTGAGCACGTCGTAGGTGCCCTGCTTGGCAAAGGCCGCCGACACGCTCACCGACTTCGCCTTCTCGTCCACGCTCAGCGTCGCGCCGGCCGCGGCCAACGCCCACAAAGCCGCGAAGAGGAAGCAGGCGGTTCGGTTCATGCGAGGAGCTCCTACCAGGTTCGCCGTGCGGCCTTCAGGCCGCCCCGATACGGGCTGAAGCCCGCACTACGAACAACGCCTATTATACCAACAGGCGGACGGGACGATGTAAAAGGCTGTAATCCTTCGTAGAAGAGCGTCACCGGGGCGGGGCCACCTGGCAGATGCGGTAGTGGTCGCCCTGGTCGAGCAGCGTGAAGTCGTCGGGGCGGGCGCGAATCCAGGCCATCTCGGCCGGCTCGCGGGCCGGGTCGCCGGGCGGAAGCGCGGGGTTGAGCTGCACGAAGACGTGCGTCACGCCCGCCTGGTCCAGGCCCGCCTTCCAGGCGGCCGGGCCGCCCGGCTCCGGCGGCACATAGACCACGCGGTTCTGGAGCCGCCGGCCCATGAGGGGATAGAAGTACCAGTGGTGGCCGAGCTTGGGCTCGTAGCTGGCGAGGGCGATGGTCTTGGGCTTCTGCGGCTCGTCGCAGAAGGCCCAGCCCTTCACCCAATGGCGCGGGAAGGGGTGCAGTTCCACGCGTGTCTCCAGGAAATGGTTGCGCCAGCGGTCGCGGACCCAGGCCGTCCCGCACACGCCCGCGAGCACGGCGAGGCCCGCCGCAACGCCCCACGCCACGGCCGGCACGCGGGCGGCGGCCCGGCGGCCGAGCATCGCCCCCGCCCCCAGGGCGGCGAGGCCGAGCGCGGCCACGACCAGCACGCGCGGGCTGTCGGGCAGGATGCTCAGGGCGAACAGGTCGAAGAGCATCAGCACGCACAGGCACGCGTGGAGGACCCGCCGCAGCCGCTCGGCGGCCAGCAGCGACACGCCGACGAGGGCGCCCACCGCCATCAGTGCCACCGGCCCGGCGAGGAAGCGGCTGAACGTGTCGGGCCAGAAGCGCCGGATCGCCACCGTGTTGGCCGACGGGTCGAGGTACAGCAGCAGCGCCGGCGCGGCCCAGCACAGCGTGAGCCAGCGCAGCTCGGCCCCGCGCGGCGAGCGGCGGGCCAGGGCGGCGGCCGCCAGGGCCAGCAGCGCGAGAAGCGGCAGCTTCGGACCCCACGACAGCGGCGCGGGCTCGGCGCCGTAGGCATACGAGATCGAACTGGCCAGTTGCCGCACGTCGTCGCGCCAGGTGCCGCGCCCCACGCTCTCGGCCACCGCCTCGACGACGGGCGCGGCGGGGAAGATATCCTTGCCCAGCAGGCGGATGGTGGCGGGGTAGAGCGGGTTGCCGGTCTCGACCCAGTTCCTGACGTAGGCATACCCGCCGCCGAGGGCGTTGAGCGCGAGGCACAGGCCCAGCGTGGCGGCGGCCCGGCGCGCGCCTCCCGCCCGCCGCAGCGGGGCCAGCACGGCGACGAGCCCGATCGCGGCCGCGGGCGGGATGGCCGTGTGCTTCGTGCCCACGGCCAGGCCCGTTGCGAGGAACGCGAGGGCGGCGTCGGCCCATCGGCCCTCCGCGAGCCACCGCACCAGGAACAGCGCCGCGCACGCGGTCAGGCCCATCACCAGCACGTCGTTGTACTGCGTGCACGCGTAGGCGAACACGGCGGGCGAGAAGCACACGAGGCCCGCCGCCAGCGCGCTGGCGAAGAGGTCGAGGCCCAGCTCGCGGCCCAGCGCGTAGACGGCCACCGCGCCCAGCGCCAGGATCGGCAGGTTCGTGAAGTTGGCCAGAAAATCGCCGTGGAACGGCAGCATCGTCCAGGCCACAAGCGCCTCGAAGTGCAGCGGCAGGCGGGCGTAGCCCTGCATCGCCTGCGGCAGCGAGAGCCGGGCGAAGCCCCCTTGCTGCACCCACGCGCCGGCGAAGTAGTTGTGGTACGTCAGCGAGTCGAGCGACAGGGGCGGCCACACGGCAGCGCGGTAGGCGGCCCAGAACACGAGCAGCCCGGCGCCCGCGAGCAGCAGCGCGCCGCGCGAGCGCACGATCGCGCGCAGCCAGCCCGCCACGGGACGCCGGTCGGCCCAGAAGCCGCCGCACGAGGTCCGGCGCCAGTGGGCGGCGAGCCCGATGCCGAGGGCGGCAATCGTCGCCGCCTGCCGGGTGAAGAGCCCAAGGAGCGCGAGCGGATAGAAGACGGCGAGCGTGAGCGCGATGGCGAGCACGCCGGTCGCGGCCAGGCGCGTGGCGGCGCCCGTGGAGGGCCACCAGCGCCGCGCCGCCAGGTGCGCGGCGTAGAGCAGCGCCCCATTGGCCACCACGGTCAACAGCAGGCCGCGCAGCGCGTCGAGGTACAAAGTCGCTTCCCCAGACAAGACCGCCTGAAGGCGGCACTACAAACCCTACCAGCGTCGCCAGAACATCGCGGGCACGGCCCGCGCCATGGTCTTCAGCCGCACGAGCACCCGGTCGTAGGGGTGGCACAGGCACTTCCACAGGTAGCGCGGCGTGAGGTAGAAGCGGCGGTAGGCCCGCTTGGCCATCGCGCGGATCTGCTCGTTGGAGAACTGCGGCATATCCGGCTCGCCCCGCGCGTTCAGCCACCCCTCGGCCTTCATCATGTCATGATAGGGCGTGCCGGGAAAGGGGATCATGAGCTGGAACTGCGCGGTGTAGGGGTCGAGCCGCTTCGCCCACGCGATGGTCTTCTCGAACGACTCGGGCGTCTCGCCCGGGAAGCCGACCGCGAAGTCGCCGTGGATGCGGAGGCCGGCCCGCTTCGCGTCGTCGGTGAACTGGGTCATCCGCTCGACCGTGACGCCCTTCCTGATGCGTTGGAGCACCTCGGGGTCGCCCGATTCGTAGCCCACGTGGAGGTTGAGGCAGCCGGCCCGCTTCATCAGCTTCAGCACCTCGAAGCCCATATTGCCGCGCGCGTAGCACGACCAGGGCAGGCGAATGCCCGCCGCCAGCTTCGCCTCGCTGAACTCGCGGGCGCGGGACTCGGGGAACGTGTCGTCCTGGATCATCACCGACCGCACCTGGGGCAGCTCGCGCTCGATGCAGCGGAGCTCCTCGATGACGTTGCCGATCGAGCGGACGCTGTAGTTGGTGCCGCACACGTAGGTGTGGACCCACAGGCAGTAGGTGCAATGGCCGTAGCAGCAGCCGCGGCCGGTCAGGATGTCCATGAAGGGGAACAGCTCGGAGGGCGTCTTGTAGCGGCGGAGGTCCACCTGCCTCGCCAGAAAGCGCGAGACGAAGGGAATCGCGTCCAGCTCCTCGCCCGTGAGGTAGGGGCGAACCGGGTTGCGGACGATGCTGCTGCCCTCCCGGCGCACGAGGTTGCGGACCTCGGCGGGCGGCCGCCCGGCGGCGAGTTCGGCGACGGGATGCTCGAACTGGCCGACGACGAGCTTGGCGATCACGCGGGCCTTGGCCAGCGTGGCCTCGGGGTCAATCGAGGCGAACGGGCCGACGAGCACGGCGTCGCAGCCCAGTTCCTCGACGAGCGGCTCCGCGAGGTCGAGGTCGTTCTGCTCGCTCAGGCGGCCCGTGTAGAGCACCAGCAGGTCGGGGCGGAACTCGCGCACGATGCGTCGCGTGGCCTCGTGGTCCAGGTAGTGGGCGGGGGCGTCCACCAGCTTCACCGTGTGGCCCTGCCCCTCCAGCCACGCGCCGCAGTAGCCGAGCAGGATGGGATACCACTGCGTGGCCGAGAGCGACACGAAGTCGCAGCGGGCATTCCGCATATACTCGGGCACGTAGGGAGCGGAGAGGAGCAGGACCTTCATGGCGCGCTCCTCGAGGGCCGCGGCGAGGCGGCCCGGAAGATCACGTACTGCGCCGCGGGGTCGTGCACGGCCATCTCGTAGCCCGGCGCCGCCATCCCCTGCGCACGCAACTGGTCGTAGTCGCGCGGGATGTCGCGCACGTTGTCCACCACGAGGAAGCCGGGCCGGAAGCGTTCCACGATGAGCCCCAGGTGCTCGATCAGCCAGGTGCCGCCGACGCTGCGGCGCCCGGTCATGCAGGTGACGAGCTGCGGGTAGCTCGTGGCGATGACGTCGTCGGACCGCGTCATCTCCTCGAGGTGCCGCAGGATGGGCGCGTAGGCGCAGTTCGGGCCGTACGTGCGCACCCGTATGATACTCCGGGCGTCGAGGAATGCCAGCGCGAGAAGCGGAATGGCCAAGGCGGGAACAGCCCAACGCCTGGCGAGCGCCCGCTCGAGCCGCCCGTGCCACAGCCCCCAGAGCGTGCGCAGCGCGAGCGCGAGGGCCACCGGCGTCACCACCAGCATGTGCCGCACGCGGGCGCCGGGGTTCACGGCGGGCATCAGGAGCAGGTAGGCCAGCATCGCCACAGCCACCAGCCGGCCCGGCCGGCTGCGCGCGGCGAGGGCGAGCAGGGCGAGCGCGCACGCCACGGCGGGCGCCCCGTCGAGCCAGGCGAGGCGATACTGGGCGACGGTGAGCGCGCCCATCGCCTGCCGGGCGAAGAAGGGGAACCAGCTCGCCAGGTGGACCGCGAAGGCGACGGGATGGGCTTGCACCTCGCCGCCAATGGCCGCGTTGCCCACGGTGTCGAAGAGGCTCTCGCCCGTCAGGTTCGCGGCGCACAGGCGGCGGCTCTGCTCCATCCAGGAACCCAGCGTATCCACGAACCGCCCCGCGGCCGCGTCGTACCGCAGGAAGTAGATGCCCAGGCTGTCCCACCCGGGGCGCGCCGCGCGGAGCAGCGCGGGCAGGCCCAGCCACAGCAGCACCCCGCCAGCCGCCAGCGCCCCGGCCAACCCGAGCCGGAGCGTGCGGGGCACTCGGACGCCCCCAACGGTCTGCCCCGCGAGCCACGCGGCGGCCAGGAGCACGGCCATCATCGCCGAATCGGGGCGCAGCAGCACCATCAGCGCCAACGACAGGCCCACCGCGCCGCACCGTGCCAGCCGATGCCCGCCTGCGGTGAGCGCGAGGCCGACCGCCGTCGCCAGCGCGAGCGCGCCGGGGGCCGTCACCACGCCCAGCCCGAGGAGGATGAAGTGTGACGGCACCACGGCCAGCCCAACTGTCAGCAGGAGCGCGTGCGGCCCATCGCGGCCCCCCGCCCCCAGCCGCACGAGGGCGCTCAGCAGGCAGAGGAGCAGGACCCCGGCGACGATGCCGTAGACGTGGAGCGACTGGGTGTTCGCTCCGACCAGGTGGAAGAGGAATGCGGTGGCCAGGGCCGGCACGGGATGGCTGCGAACGTAGGAGACCTCGCCCCGCGGGTAGTCGGCGGCGAAGTAGTCGGGCGCCCACCCCCGCCCAGCGACCAGGTTGGCGGCGGCTCGGTAGTAGACGGGCGGGTCGCCGAGGTCCATCGTCACCTGGCTCGGGTACGGCGAGAGCGGCATCGCCCCGAGCCAGAAGAGCGCGACGGCGGCCAGCGCGGCCAGCGCCAGGCGCTCCCAGCGCCCGAGGCCGCGCACGACGGCGGCGAGGTCGCCTCGCACGCTCCGCCAGCACGCCAGCGCCACGCCCGCGAGGCCCGCCCAGCAGGCCAGCCGCGCCGCCGCGGGCGGCAACAGCGCGAGGCACAGGCCCTCGAAGGCCGCCACGAGCAGCGACGAGACCACGAACGCTGCGCCCAGCAGCACCGGCAGCGGCCACGCCGCTGCCCCCGCGCGCCGCACCCGCAGCAGGCACGCGAGGCCGGGCAGCGTGAAGGCCAGAAGCCCCAGGACGCCGTGGGCGATTGCCGCGATGTGCTCCATCCCCGCCCTCACCGCAGTTTGAGGAGGAACCGCAGGATTCGCAGCGGCGAATAGCTCGCGAGCGCGGCGGCGAGCCGCCGGGGCGAGCTGGTGTAGAACCGCAGCAGCGCCCACAGGCGCCACCGCCGCATCTCGCGCACCGTGAAGCCCCGCGGCGCGTAGGTCACCTGGTAGTAGTCCACGCCCTCGGGCGCCGCCGCGATCTCGCCCTCCGCGATCAGCCGCTCGCACACGGGCGTGCCCGGCAGCGGCTGGAAGCAGGTGAACGTGGCCCAGTCGAACGCGTTGCGGCACGCGAAGGCGATGGTCTGGCGGAAGTCGTCCGCCGTCTCGCCCGGATAGCCGAGGATGAAGAAGCCGAAGACCTTGAGGCCGGCCTCGCGAATCAGGGCCAGCTTCTCGCGCACCGTAGGCAGGTGCACCTTCTTGCGCATCCGCTCGAGCGTGCGCTCGCTGCCGCTCTCGGGCGCGATGAAGAGGGCCTGCCACCCCGCCTGCTTCATCAGCCCGAGCAGCTCGCGATCCAGATACTCCACCTTGATGCCGTTGGGCGCGCAGAACGACACCCCCTTCAGCCCCATGCCCAGGATGGCGCGGCACAGCGCCTTCGCGTAGTCCTGGTGGAACGTGAAGTTGTCGTCAATCAGGTTGAAGCCGTCAATGCCCAGCCGTTCGTGCAGGCGGCGAATCTCGGCGACGACCGACTCGACGGGCCGCGTGCGCACGCGGGTGCCGCTGATGAGCCGGGCCGAGCAGTATTCGCAGGGGAACGGGCAGCCGCGCGTGGTGTGGATGGGCGCGATGCGGCGAGCCTTGCGGTGCAGGCCGTAGCGGTAGCCGGCGGCCAGGTAGGCGTCGAGGCGGATGAACTCGTAGTCGCACGGCTTCAGGGCGTCGAGCGGCTCCCAGCGCGGCGGGTTCGCGGCGGGCGCGCCGGCCGCGTCGCGGAAGACGAGGCCCGGCACGGCGCGCTTCGCGGCGTCGGTGAGTTCGCCGCGCCGCAGCAGGCCGAGGAACTGCGGCAGCGACCACTCGCCCTCGCCCACGAAGCCGTAGTCCGCGTCCAGCGTCTCGAAGAGCCGCGTGCCCAGGCCCGACACGGTGGGCCCGCCCGCGAGAATGGGCAACGATGGGAATCGCTGGCGAATCGCCGCAATCGCCTCGCGCGCGCCGGGCAGGTTGAAGTGCCACACGGAGAGGCCGACAGCGTGGGGCTGGAACCGTTCGGCCTCATCCGCCACCTCGGCATTGGGCCGGCGGCTCAGCACGCCGTCCGACAGGCGCGCCTCGCAGCCGTCGGGCAGGTTGGCCGCCAGGTAGCCGAGGCCCAGCGGCAGGAAGCCGTGCAACTGCGCCCCCGCCACCGCGGGCCACACGAGCAGCAGCCTCGTCTTGTCGCCGGGCGAGGCCATCGGCTTGCCCTCACGTCTTGCGCAGCCGCAGGCACTGCTCCACGGTGACGGCCTTGAACGCCAACGCCCGCTCGGCCACCGCGGCCAGCGGCCAGGCGAGCCAGCGGAGCGCCTGGGCCAGGCGCGGTAGGCCGGCGTACTCGATGCAGTTGGTCGCCACGATGGCGCTGAAGGTCCACAGCGTGGAAACGTAGCGCCGCCGCTCGATGGCGAAGCCGGCGCCGGTGAGCGTCCGCACGTCGGCGTCGTTGAAATCGGGCTCCGCGCCCGACGACGAGGCGCCGAAACGCCGTCGCTTCTCCAGCGAACGCTTGACCCCGAGCACGAAGTGGTGCAGGTGCCGCCCCAGGAAGGCGCCGTTGCGGTCGTAGACGAGCAGCAGCCCGCGCGGCTTCAGCACGCGATGGATCTCGCTCACCGTGGCTGCCAGGGCGTCCTGCGCCTTGCAGTGGTGCAGCACGCCGTTGGCCACCACGGCGTCGAGGCTGGCGTCGGCGAACGGCAGGGGCGGCACGGCGCATTGCATCGCCAGCGGCAGGCCGTAGGCCTCGCGGCCCAGCCGCAGCATGCGGGCCGAGAAGTCGAGCGTCACGGCCGCGTGGCCCTGGGCGACCAGCTCGCGCGAGAAGTAACCCGTGCCGCCGCCCAGGTCGAGCACGAGCAGGCGCGGCTCCCCGCCCAGCGCATAGGTGCGCCGTTTGGCCGCGTGCAGCAGGCCGAAGAGCGGCGAACGCGGCTCGCGCAGGTAGAACTCGGCGTTCCGCTCCCAGTCCTCGAGCTCCTGCTGCACCACGCCGTCGGCGCGACCTGCCGCGGGCGGCGCCATGACGAGCACGCCCTCGGCGATGGGGTGTTCGGCGCCGCACGAACGGCAGCGCAGGCCGCCCTCGGCCGCCTCGAGCGGGCCGGCCTGGCACCGGGAGCAGCGCAGCCGCCCCGCCAGCTCGGGCCACCCGGGCTGCGGCGAAGCGGGGGCCGCGTGCGGAGTCGCCATCTTCACGCCCCCCGATTCGGCGCAGGCCCCGACGCGGCGCCAGGTCCGCCCTCCCCCACCTTTGCGTAGCTGCTCGTCTGCCGGTAGAACGGATACGACAGGCCCGTGGCCAGGAGCAGGAAGTTGCTGTAGACGTACGCCGTGAGCAGCGTGAAGAAATCCGTGGGTCCCTCATCGGGCGTGGGGATGCGGCGGAAGGTGGCGCTGGTGGCGGCCAGGAGCACGGCCAGGAAGCCGAAGCCGATGAGCACCACGTCGTAGCGCCCCAGCGTGAGCAGCGATACGCCCAGCAGCAGAAACCAGAAGCCCGCCCAGGGCAGCAGGAGGAGCTGGGCGACCTTGGTGGTGTAGATCATCTTCCAGCCCTTGGGCATGTCCGGCATGCGGTAGAGGAAGCGCAAGGCCTCGCGCAGGAAGGCGTTCGACTTGCGGAACTTGTGGGCGAAGAACTCCTCGTGCGTGCTCGGCCCGCGCACCTCGCTCACCACGGCGTCGCGGCAGTAGACCGTGCGCAGCCCGCGGGTGTTGGCCTCGAAGGCCACGTAGATGTCGTCGGCCACCACGTCGGGCGGGAACTGGGCGATCAGCGAGCGGCGGAAGGCGTAGCACACGGCGATCACGATGCTGGCCGCGTGCACGTCGCTCTCCAGCAGGCGCCCGCGGTTCTGGCCCAGCCAGTAGCAGCGGTCCACCTCCAGCGGCTTCGCGGGGTACACGTAGGCCCCCACCACGGCCACCTGCGGGTCGCGGCAGAACTCGCGCGCCAGGGCCGAAATCGCGTCCAGTTCCATCTGCCCGTCCACGTCCGCGTTCACCACGATCTCGCCCTTGAGCTGGGGCAGCACGTAGTTGAGCTGGTGGATCTTGCCCTTCTCGGGGCAGCGCACCAGGCGCACCGTCGGGTCGCTTTGCACGTGCGGCTCGAGCATCGCCAGAGTGCCGTCGGTCGAGCCGCCGTCGGCGAAGACGATCTCGAGCAGAGCCTTCGGGTAGTCCTGCTCGCGCAGGTTGACGTACTTTGCGAGGATCTGGTCCTTCTCGTTGTAGCAGGGCACGATCACGGAGACGAAGGGCAGCCGATCGCAGTCGAGCGGTGGCCGCGGCCTCGGGCGCACGAGCCCCAGGCACCGCAGATAGAGGTAGTAGCCGAAACAGGTCCACCCCATCACAAGACAGCTCAGGCCGAAGAGCAGAATGAGCACCCACACGCTGGTCGGCTCCTGGAAGGATGCGGGACGCGTAGAGTATATAGCCCCTGCCCGCATGGTTCAATGGCATTTTGGCGGCCCCCCCTTGACGAAGCCGCGTCCCACGCCTACAATTGCGTGGGAACTGGGGACAAGGCTCACGCTCCGCGTTGGGGCAAAGGAGGTCCGTATGCCGCGAGGCAAGATCACCCGCCGCGAGTTCGTGCGCGACACAGCGGTCGCCACCGCCGCGGTCGCCGCCACCGCCACGATGGCCAGGGCCGCCGAGCCCGACAACAGCAAGATCCTGAACTACAACGAGAACATGCTCTACCGCCGCTGCGGCAAGACCAATCTCATGGTCTCCGCCGTCTGCCTCGGCGGCCACTGGAAGCGGATCAACGAGGTCGTCAAGGACGCCTTCCAGGGCGGCAACTGGCTGGCCGTGGACCCCAAGAACGCCGACTTCCTGGCCAACCGCACCGAGGTGGTGAGCCGCTGCATTGACGTGGGCATCAACTACATTGACGCCTGCACCCACAAGGAGACCCTGGCCTACAGCCACGCCCTCAAAGGCCGCCGCGACAAGATGTACCTCGGCTACTCCTGGTACGAACACGAGATGCGCAACGGCCAGTTCCGCACCGCCGAAAAGCTCCTCCAGTCGCTCGACGAGGGCCTGAAGCTCTGCGGCCTCGACTACGTGGACCTCTGGCGCATCACGCTCCACGAGCGCTCGAGCCAGCACACCGATGCCGAGATCGAGCAGATGGCGAAGGCGCTCGAAACGGCCAAGAAGCAGGGCAAGGCCCGCTTCACGGGCTTCTCCTCCCACGACCGCCCGCACATCAAGAAGATCATCGAAACCTACCCCAGCGTCGTGGACGCCATCGTGACGCCCTACACGGCCAAGACCAAGGAGGCCCCGCAGGACAGCCTGTTCGACGCCCTCCGCAAGCACGACGTCGGCTTCTTCGGCATCAAGCCGTTCGCCAGCGGCTCGCTCTTCAAGGCCGGCGGCGCCCCCGCAGGCCCCGAGGCCGAGGAGGACGACCGCCGCGCCCGCCTCGCCATCCGCTACATCCTCTGCAACCCCGTGATCACCGCCCCCATCCCCGGCATGATCACCACGCACCAGGTAGATAACGTCGCCCTCGCCGTCAAGGAAAGCAAGGAGAAGAAGGAACTCACCCGCGCCGAAATCCGCGAGCTTCAGGCCGCCATGGACGATGCCTGGGCCTGCCTGCCCGAGGACTATCAGTGGCTCAAGGACTGGGAGGTCGTGTGACACTGAAGCGGCCCACGACCGCCTTTGGGGAGGATGGATGGATGGGTGGAAGGATGGATGGTTGCCAGACACCCATCCACCCATCCATTCATCCACCCATCCCCCACCGAGCCCCGCGCATTGCCGACGCAAGTCCCAACCAGCCTGAGGGCCAATTGTGAAGCTTCGCGTCTGGCTCGCTCTTCTCCTCGCATCCCTGGCCCTGGGCGCCTGCACGCTGCTCCGGCCCAAAGTCGCCCCCGCCGACAACAGCCGTTGCTACGTCTGCCACATCAACTACTCCGAGGAAAAGTTCGCCGTCAAGCACGCCAAACACGGCGTCGGCTGCGAGAAATGCCACGGACCCTCCGACGAGCACTGCGGCAGCGAATCCCACGAAATCGCCCCCGACATCATCTACCCTCCCGACAAGATCGCCCCGGCCTGCCTCCAATGCCACGACGCCCGCGAACTCGCCGAACAGGAGATGCACACCCTCAACCTCATCGGCACCCCCCAAGCCAAGAAAGCCTGCACCGACTGCCACGACACCCATCGCCTCCCTCGCCGCACCGTGCGCTGGGACAAGGCGACCCGCAAGCTCCTGCCCCCCTGACACGCCCCCGGCCCCGCGTTGGGCGGTCTATAGTCCTTCAAAAGCGTCATGGGATAGCCCAGGGCGACCGAAGGTACGTGTCTAGCGTGCGTGGCCATGGTTTCTGTTCGGAAAAGGTACCAAAGTTCGTTGGCCGGGGCCCGACCTACCATGAAAGGAGCATGAGCAGCGGCAGGGCCCGCAATGGACGATGCCTTGGGACGCCGGTGGGAGGAATTGACCCGAGAGGTGGCGTCGCTGCGCAAGGACAATCAGCGGCTGGGGACCCGCGTGCAGACCCTCGAGGGGTAGAACCGGCGCCTGCGCGAGCGGGCGGGCCGCGCTCCACGCCCGGTGCGAGGACCTCCTGACCCATCCCGCCGCCCAGCCGGGCAACTGTGCCATCCACCAGCGTCTGCTCAAACAACGCGGCCACCTCCTGGGCTGCCTGGACGAGCCGGCCGCCGAACCCACCAACAACCGGGCCGAACGCGCCTTGAGCCCGGCCATCATCGCCCGCAAACTCTCCTGCGGCAACAAGACCGAGGCCGGCCGGGACGCCTGGCAGGTCCTCGCCAGCCTCACCGCCACGTGGCCCAGCGGGCCAAGGACTTCGTCGCCTATCTCGCCTCCAGCGTCTCACCGGCCACGCAACAAGGCTAAACACGTACAGGTATTGGAACCTTCGGGAGGGAGGCCCCCGCTGCGGCCTCCCTCGTCCCCACG
>ERZ795050.3413-NODE-3413-length-15801-cov-4.444113_pt1 | contig 15801 bp, 13 predicted proteins | sample MGYA00375134_ERZ795050 | MGnify/ENA primary metagenome ERZ795050 (study PRJEB30179, sample SAMN05720221) | activated sludge metagenome | isolation source: Anaerobic digester | place: Japan | collected 2015-05-26 ... | reverse complement strand
AAATTCAGTTTTTATCTTTTGAACATTTTTAAAATATTTATTTGCAAGATTTAAGATTTTATTATCCGAATGATTATAAAACTCAATATAAGTTTCTTCTTTAAAAAATGGTAGCTTAAATCCAGTTTTTTGCTCAATATTATTAAAAATAAAAATTGCACCTTTATTTAAGATATTTTTTATATTTATAAAGAATGCTTCAATATCTTCTATATGAACTAAAAGAAAAAAAGAATAAATAATATCAAATCTTTCATCAATCTTTTCTTTTTCATTATCTAACTTTTCAATATCAATTTTTTTAAGTTCTATCTTTATTTGATCCTTAAATTTTTGCATTTTTTTTAAGGCAACTTCAAGCATTTTTTCAGAAATATCAATTCCTAATATTTCAAATTTAGAATAACAATTTTTTAAGATATATTTTGCAATTCTTTTTAATACTCTTCCATCTCCACAACCTATATCTGCAATTTTAATTATCTTTTTATCCTTAATAGCCTCTTTATCTATATAATCAAATAGAATCTTTTCACAGATATCCCAATCGAATGAATCAAGATGATCATAATATTTATGATAGGTTTTTGCAAAATAATCATAACCTTTTTCTGAATTTATTATCTTCAAAATCCTATTCCCATAATTAATTTTATAAAATGATTAATTACATAAAAACTAGCACTTGAACCTAAATTGTAAGTTGAAGTAGTTGAATTTAATAAAGTTATTAATTACAAAAAAACCCGGGATACCGGTTTCTGAAGGTTATGTTAACCCTTGAGTTAACTAAGGTTCTCTAATGCAACCGCCGGTAGCTTATGCAAAGCAAAAGCCGCCAATTGTATTGCAATCGAGAATCCTACCTTTATATGTGTAGGTTTACATATTTTGTTCAGATACCGAATATCCCAGGTCAAAATTATAATACCATTTTTTTTAAAATTATCAAGCTGAATAGGTATAAGTAAAGCGAGCAGTTTTTTCCCTTGTAAATAAAATTATTTATTATAAAATTAAATCAAATAACAGATCCATTATTAATAAAATAATTAAGAGATTTAATAATTACTTAAGGGAGCAAATATGGCTATGAGATTAATAACCCGATCGGACTTCGATGGACTTGCCTGTGCTGTGCTATTAAAAGAAGCAGGAATAATAGATCATTTTAAGTTTGTCCATCCAAAGGATATTCAGGATGGAATTGTTGAAATAAATGAAAATGATGTACTTGCAAATGTACCTTATGCAGAAGGTTGTGGACTTTGGTTTGATCATCATTTAAGCGAGGAAGAAAGGCAGGCATTTCCTTATAATTATAAAGGGATGAGTAAACCAGCTCCATCTGCAGCTCAGGTTATATATGATTATTACGATGGAGATACAAGATTTAAGAAATTTAAGAATCTTATGAAAGCTGTGAATAAATCTGATTCTGGAAACTTAACTAAAAGGGAAATTTTACATCCTAAAGGCTGGATACTTCTTTCTTTTATAATGGATCCAAGAACAAGTTTAGGTAGATTTAAAGATTATAGAATCTCGAACTATCAGCTAATGGAAAAGCTTGTGGATTATTGTAGAACTATGCCTATAAATAAAATCCTGAAACTGGAAGATGTGAAAGAAAGAATAATAAGATACAAAGAACAGGAAAAAGAATATAAAAAAATGCTTTTAAAATATAGTCATATGGAAAAAAATGTTTTAGTTATAGATTTAAGAAATACCCCTATCATTTACACGGGCAATAGATTCATAGAGTACTGTTTATTTCCAAAGGCTACTATTTCCATAAGAGTTATGTGGGGAAAGCAAAATCAAAACATTGTATTTGCAGTTGGACACTCTATAATTAACAGAAAATCAACCGTCAATGTAGGTTCTCTTATGTTAAAATATGGTGGAGGTGGACATCCCAAGGTTGGAACTTGTCAGGTACCAGTTGAAAATGCAGATAAAGTTTTGAAAGAATTAATAGAAGCATGTATAGAAAAGTAAATTTAATTAAATTGAATATATTTCGCAAATATCTAATTAAATATAAAAAATTAAATATAAAAGAAAATATAATTTATCCAGCTAAATCCGAGGTAATAAAATGAAAAAATTTATGTTGGGTGTAGATTATTATCCCGAACAATGGGATAAATCACAGTGGGAAAAAGACGCAAACAAAATGGCTGAGGCGGGATTTGAAGCAATTAGAATTATGGAGTTTGCATGGAGTTTAATTGAAAAAGAAGAGGGAGTCTTTGACTTTTCTCTTTTCGACGAGGTGATAGAAATTTTTTCAAGATATAAGATAAGAGTTGTTTTAGGAACTCCAACTGCAACAATTCCATTCTGGCTTTATCAAAAAGATAATTCAATTTTGCAGATTACCTATGATGGAAAACAAAAGCAATTTGGAGGAAGAAGATCCTGCTGTGTCAACAATCCTACATATATTAAACATGTTAAAAAACTTGTCGAAAAAATTGCCCTTCACTATGGCAAAAATGAAAATGTCATTGGTTGGCAGCTTGATAACGAAATAGGTCACGAAGGATCTGACTTTTGCTATTGTGAGAATTGTAAAACAAAATGGAATATCTGGCTTAAAAATAAATATAAAGATATAGACAATCTTAATCGTATATGGGGGACAAATTTCTGGGGAACTACCTATAATGATTTTAATATCCCAACTCCACAAAACACATATGGTTCACTTCAAAATCCGACTCTATTGATTGATTATTCAAGGTTTATGTCTGATAGCAATATTAATTTTTTGAATCTACAACATCAAATATTAAAAAAATTTATAAACAATAATCAATGGATTTCTACAGATATTTTTATGCCTTCCCTATCTTCATCCATCGATTTTAATCAATTGACAAAGGAGCATGACTTTATTGGATTAAATAATTACCCTGTCTGGGGTGAGCAAAATGAACCTCTTCCATATTATTTCGTATCATTAAATTTTTCATATCTTAAAGGCTTAAAAGACAATAAACATTTCATTGTGTTCGAGCAAATGTCGGGAATTCAGGGACATAGCTGTCTTGGTTATCTTCCAAAAATAGAAGAATTAAAACTATGGACAAACAAATCGATAATTTTTGGTGCAGATAAACTTTTTTATTTCAGATATAGAACTGCAATGTTTGGACAGGAGCAGCTTTGTTATGGACTTTTAAATCCCGATAATTTAAATTCAGATAATAATGAAACCGAAATTTTCAAAGAACTCACTCAAAATATAAAAAAGAATCGTAATATTTTCGATAGAATTTCAAGCTCAAAACAAAAAGATTCGTTAGCTTGTCTTATCTATGACAAAGACAATGTAAGACTTACTCGATATCAATATCATACAAAGGCTCTTTATTATAAACCAGTTGAATACATGCAGGCAGGTTATGAACTTGAATTTACAAGATGGTATGCACCATTTTCACTTTTTAATATATCTATCGATGTTAAACCTTATGAAAATGTCAAACTTGAAAATTATAAAATAATAAGTTTGCCTCTTTTTTTTATGGTAGATGAAGACTTTTTGTCTAAACTTGAAAAATGGGTTGAAGATGGCGGAATACTTATCCTATCATGGAGAACAGGGATAAGAGATAAAAATAATGTTGCAACAACTTTGAAACTTCCAGGAAAATTCAGTAAAATTTGTGGAATTGAGATTGAAAAATTTGAATCATTAAACAATACAAAAACAAAAATAAGAGCTGGTTTGCTTAAATTTGAAGTCGAAGCATGGGCTGATATTATCGAAACAAAAGGTGCAAAAGTAATTGCAAAATATAGTGATAAGAAAAAACATTATTCTGGCGAGCCCGCAATAACTGTCAATAATTTTGGAAAAGGAAAAGTCTATTATTTTGGAACTTCTTTATCACCTCTTGGATTATTGTATTTTTATTATAAAATCTTCAAAAATGCAAAGCTTAATCCTAAATTTTATGGTGCTGGAATAGAATCAATCGATTATATAGATGAAAATGGAAAGGAATTTAAAGTTATTATAAATAATACTTCAAAATCAAAAAAAGCTTTTGGCAAAAAGATTAAACCTTTTGATTTTGCGATAAAAGAGTAAAATTCTCTATTTTCGCTTTATCTTTTTTCTTTTTTTCCATCACCAGCCCCAACCACCCACCCCATAGTTGTATTTTTTTAATTAAACTATAAAAAAAGGCTGTCCTTTTTCTTTAAGGACAGCCCCTAATTATTTTATCAATTTGATTTTTAATTCAAATATTAAGAAAATGAGTTTTTTAACTAACAAAGCTTAATTTTCTTAAAACTATACTAATCCCTGATCTATCATAGCATTAGCAACTTTTAGGAAACCAGCAATATTTGCTCCATTAACAAGGTTACCTGGTGTGCCAAATTCCTTAGCTGCATTTTGACATGCATTGTGAATGTTTATCATGATATTATGAAGTTTTTCATCAACTTCTTTAGCGCTCCAGGACATTCTGATGCTATTTTGAGACATTTCAAGACCTGAAGTTGCAACACCACCAGCATTAGCAGCTTTAGCTGGTCCAAATAATACGTTGTTATCAATGAAGTATTTAACTGCATCGAGAGTACATGGCATGTTTGCTGCTTCAACAACGCATTTTACACCATTTTTAACAAGTTCTTTTGCATCATTAAGATCAAGTTCGTTCTGAGTAGCGCATGGAATAGCAACATCAACAGGAACAGACCATGGTCTTTTTCCAGCTTCAAATTTAACTTTGAATTTATCTGCATAATCCTGAACTTTATCTCTACCTGATGCTCTCATTTCAAGCATATAGTCTATCTTTTCTCCTTTTATTCCATCTGGATCATAAATATAACCATCTGGACCAGAAAGAGTAACAACCTTTCCACCAAGTTCAGTAATCTTCAATGCAGCACCCCATGCAACATTACCAAAACCAGAAAGAGCAACTTTCTTGCCATTAAAATCCATTCCTTTAGTCTTTAGCATCTCTTCAGCAAAATAAGTAACACCAAAACCTGTAGCTTCTGGTCTGATAAGAGAACCACCCCAATTTATACCCTTACCAGTTAAAACACCGGTAAATTCATTAACAAGTTTCTTATATTGACCGAAAAGATATCCAATTTCTCTTCCGCCAACTCCGATATCACCTGCTGGAACATCTGTATCTGGTCCAATATGTCTGAAAAGCTCGCTCATGAAAGCCTGGCAGAATCTCATGACTTCAGCATCTGATTTTCCTCTTGGGTCAAAATCAGAACCACCTTTTCCACCACCCATAGGAAGAGTTGTTAAACTGTTTTTGAAAATTTGTTCAAAACCAAGGAATTTCAAGATTGAAAGATTTACTGAAGGATGGAATCTAAGTCCACCTTTATAAGGTCCAATAGCAGAATTAAACTGAACTCTATAGCCTCTATTTACCTGAAATTCACCTTTATCATCCTGCCAGCAAACTCTAAAAGCTACAATTCTTTCAGGTTCAACAATTCTTTCAAGAATTTTATGTTTTTTGTATTTTGGATCCTTATCGACAACCACTCTTAAAGAGTTTAATACTTCTTCAACAGATTGAAGAAATTCTTTTTCCCAGTAATATTTTTCTTTTACCGAGTTGATTACTTCATCAACATAATGACTCATATATCCTCCAAATAAAATATTTTTTAAGACAATTTTAGTAAACTTTATTTTGTTTTTAAGTCAAGTTATTTAATATTTAAAGTGTATAATAATTTATAAACTGGTAATATTTCCATAATTCAGTCAGCGAAAGAATTTCAAATATTGCAAATGTCAGTATTCCAACTGTAATAATAGAGATAGAACTATAAACTCCTATCGATTGATCGGGATATAAAGGTGAATTTTCAAATTGTATAAAATAGTTATAAAGAACAGAGCCAATAACTGCTGCAGCAAGACCATAGCATCCATTCCAGAAATAATTATATACCTGATTTAATATTTTGTTTGAATAATCTATATAAAAAGAGGTTGTATTTATTGGCATTAAATAAACATATACTTCTTTTTCAAGATCTTTATCTTCTACCGAAATAAAAACCTCTTTAGATTCATATCCCGGCATACTAACCATAATAAAGTGATTGCCAGAGGGTAATTCTAAATATAAAGGAGAATCCCCAATATATTGATTCGCAACTTTTATTTTCGCTCCTGCAGGAAAAGTATTTATTTTAACCTTACAATGTGAAATCTTCTTATTTAATGATATACTTATTTTTTCATCTTTTTCTAATTTTACTTTTTCTTCTATAGGATAATAACCATCTTCAAATATTTTTATGTTATGCTCACCTTTTTCCAGTACAAGTTCACAAATTGATGGATATTCTTCATCGACAAAATGTGTTACAACAGTGCCATCAACTTCTATATATGCAGATGAATCAAGTTCGATAAAAAGATTGTAAAATTGTTGATTTAAAAAAAACGACATTATATTGTTAATAAAAACCTTTTTGAAATCTTCGTAAAAACTTAAATATTTATAATTAAAAGAAAAAGTTTTTTCATAAACTTCATTTGAGAAAAGAAAATTTTTTTTACAATATATTGTTATCATTGAACTTTTATAATCATATTCATAAGATATTTCGTAATTAATAAGAAAATTATCTTCACCGTCTTTATTTTTATCTACTTTGACTAATACAAAGTCTTTTTTATACAAATCATCTAAAAATGAACTTTTAAAATTAAATTGATTATTTATAGTTCTCTGATTCTGAAAATATTTTGCTAGCTCATCAAAAAAAAAAGCAACTAATTGGTTTTTAGCTTTCTCATCAAGTATAATTTTTCTATTATTAAAATATAAATCAAAAAATGAGGAAATAGTTGAACCAATGAAATTGGCTCTATTATCATTATTCTTATTAATTATTTCAACGATATAATTTATCTTAAAATCAAGTAAAGTATTATATTTAAACTTAATCTCTGATTTTGGAATTTTTTCAGGATAAATCAACTCATTAGTGGGATATGCGAAAATTTTTATTGAAAATATATTTAAAAACAAAATAGATAAAAAAAATATAAAGAAAAATAGATATATCTTTTTCATGATCTATTTTTATTTCTTTTCCAGAACCTTTTTAATGGCAGAAATCAATCTTTCTTCCTTAAAAGGCTTTACAATAAAATCTTTAGCACCAGCTTGAATTGCTGAAACAATCAATTTTTGTTGTCCAAGAGCGGAACACATAATAATTTTCGCATGAGGATCCTGAATCATGATTCTTTGTAAAGCTTCAAGACCATTCATAACCGGCATGGTTATATCTAAAAGAACGACATCGGGTTTTAATTCTGCGTACTTTTTAACAGCTTCCATTCCATTTGCGGCTTCTCCACAAACACTATAACCATGTTTATGAAGTATATCTTTTATCATCATCCTTACAAAAGCAAGATCATCGACAATTAATACAGAAGATTTCATAAAAACGCCACCATTTTAATTATTATACTTATTACATTTTGTTAATTCTTACTAAAGAATGTTATATTTTATCTTAAAGTCAAGAGAAATCATTGAAAAAATAAAATCATCAAGATTGCCATCAAAGACCCTTTCAACCTGAGAATCTTCATATTTTGTCCTATGATCTTTAACTAAAGTATAAGGTTGTAAAATATATGATCTTATCTGATTTCCCCATGATATATCTTTTTTCTCAGCAAGTTTTGATTCTTCCTCTTTCTTTTTCTCTTCAAGATAATATTGATATAATCTGGATTTCAATACCTTCATTGCTCTTTCTCTATTTTGATGCTGAGATCTTTCATTCTGACAGACCACAACTATTTTTGTGGGGATATGATAGATTCTTACAGCAGAATCGGTGGTATTTACATGTTGCCCACCTGCTCCAGAAGCTCTAAATGTCTCTATTTTAATGTCTGAAGGATTTATCTGAATATCAACTTCATCTTCAATTTCAGGATAAACATAAATAGATGCAAAGGAAGTATGCCTTCGCTCATTACTATCAAATGGGGATATTCTGACAAGTCTATGAATGCCAGTTTCATATTTTAAAAAACCATATGCATATTCACCTTTTATTTCTAATGTAGCGACCTTAATTCCTCCCCCTTCTGCCTGGGAAAATTCTATTATATCTGTTTTAAAATTTTTTCTTTCAGCATATCTAATATATTGTTTCAATAACATCTGTGCCCAGTCAGTAGACTCAAGTCCTCCTGCACCAGGCTTTATTGTTATATAAGCATTTGATTTATCAATATCCTCAAATATTGAAAGATAGATAAATTGCATGAAGTTTTCTTTTATATCATTAAAAAGAGAATTGATTTCGAATATTTCATTTGAATCATTAGCAGAAGTATAATTGATTAAGTTTATTATATCGTCAAAATCTGTTTTTAACTTTTTTATAAGTTCTATCTTTCTCTGCAAAGATTTTTGCTGATCTAAAATTTTCTGAGCTTCTTTTTGATCATCCCAAAAATTATCTGAACAGATTTTTTTGTTAAATTCTTCATCTGCTTGTTCAAGTTTCTCTAATGGAAATGACTTTTCTATATCTAAAAATTGTTGATTTAATTTTTCAATCTCTTTTTTAAGTTCATAATAATCAATACTTATTTCTTGCTTATTTATTTCCATAGATAAAGATTATTAAAAAGATAAAGAATTTCAAGTTAATAATTGTTAAAAAAAGAATTATCTTCATAATTAAGTTTATAAGCACTTTACAAAGTCTAAATTTATCATATTTATTAATTGAGGAAAACTTAATATGTCAAAATTAAGTTCAATAAAAATAGCTTTAGTGCAATTTGAACCTATTAAAAATGATATTGAAAAAAATTTAATCAAAGCTTTTGATTTAATAGAAAAAAATAAAGGTGCTGATATCTATCTATTTCCTGAGCTGTTTTTAAGCGGATATCTTTTTGAATCTATTAATGAGGTTAAAAAATTTTCACTTTTGCAAAGTGATCCTATTTTTGATAGGATTTATAAATTTACCGAGATAAATAAAATAGCGATTGCGGGCGGTTATATAGAAAATGAAAGTGGAAGATTTTTCAATTCTGCTTTTTTAATTGGTGATGGAAAATTCCTTTTAAACTATCGAAAAGTACATCTTTTTAATGATGAAAAAGATTTTTTCACCCCCTCTGTTAGTGGTTTCAAGGTTGCTGAATATAGATCTGTAAAATTTGGAATTATGATCTGCTTTGACTGGATTTTCCCGGAAGCAGCAAGAACGCTGGCATTAAAAGGTGCTCAGGTTATACTTCATCCCGCAAATCTTGTACTTCCATACTGCCAGGATGCCATGATAACAAGAGCTTTAGAAAACCGAGTATTTATTGCCACATCAAATAGAGTTGGCATTGAAAAAATAAAGAATAAAAGCCTTAAATTTACCGGTAAATCACAAATTGTTGATCCAGGCGGTAAAAGATTAAAAACTCTTTCTTCGACTAAAGAAATGGTTAGTATTATAGAAATAAATCCTGAACTTGCAAACAATAAGCAGATTACCCCTAAAAATAATGTTTTACTCGATAGAAGATCAGATCAATATAAATTATAAAAATTGTCGGAGTGGTGGAACTGGCAGACACGCTAGATTCAGGATCTAGTAAGGCAACTTGTAGGGGTTCAAATCCCCTCTCCGACATATATTTTATCCAAACCAAAAATAATTTAATTTTTATTTATAATATTTAATTTTTTAGATTTTTAATTCTCTATTTTTTATTTTTTGATTTTTTATTTTTTAAGATTTTTAATTTTTAATTTTTATAATTTCTAAATTCTTAATTATTTATTTAGATATTTTCAGGTTTTTAATTATTTGTTTTTTTATTTTTTTAATTTTTAATTTTTTATTTTTATAATTCAAATAGGTTTTTAATTTTTAATAGACAATTTCATAGTTATATTAACAATTGAGGTTAATCATGGAAGAAGAAGGCAAAATTATAATTTCTAACATTTTAAAATCACTAGAAAATAAGATTATTGGACAAAAAGAGATAATTCAAAAGATTTGCATAGGTTTATTTGCACAGGGGCATATTCTTCTTGAAGGTGTTCCTGGAATTGCTAAAACATTAATTTTAAAAAACATTGCTTCACTTTTTAATTTTAGTTTTAAAAGAATCCAGTTTACACCAGATCTACTACCTTCAGATATTACTGGAAGCATGGTCTTTAACCCAACAACTTTGACTTTTAATCCCTATAAAGGACCTATTTTTAATTCAATAATCCTTGCAGATGAAATAAACAGAGCTCCCGCAAAGGTTCAATCTGCTTTACTTCAAGCAATGCAAGAAAAAGAAGTTAACATTGGAGGAGAAAATTATAAACTACCAAATCCTTTTTTCGTCGTAGCAACTCAAAATCCTATTGAACATGAAGGTACTTATCCCCTTCCAGAAGCTCAACTTGACAGGTTCATGTTTAAGATTCTTATCAACTATCCAAAAAAGGAAGAAGAATTTCTAATACTTAAAAATATTGATAAAATAGAACAGGAAGACTTAGCTGCTTCTTTTAATCAAAATAATTTTAACATTATATTAGAAAATATTAAAAAAATATATTGTGATGATAGAATTTTAAACTATATAACAGATATAGTCGAGTCGACAAGAAATCAAAGCAATTATGCATTATCACATCTATCAAATTATATTCAATGGGGAGTATCGCCAAGAGCATCCATAAGCCTATTGAAAGCTTCTAAAGTTAAAGCATTTTTTGAAGGTAGAAACTATGTAATACCTGAAGATGTAAAATATATTGTTCATGAAGTATTAAGACATAGAATAATACTTTCATATGAAGCAATTGCAGAAAATATCAATACAGATAATATTATAGATGATATTATAGAACATATTCAGGTTAAGTAAATTGAAAGTAAAACTGGCAGATGATATATTTTTCAAGCAACAGCTTTTGTCTTTGTATAAACTATCGGATAAATCTTTTATAGGTGAGTTTAAAAGTGCTTTTAAGGGTTTGGGGTTAGATTTTTATCAAAATAGAATTTTTACAGAAAATGATCCTGTAAGGCAGATAAATTGGAATCTATATGCGAAATTTAGAACTCTTTATATAAAGGAATTTATCGAGGATAGAAATAGATTTAATTTGATAGCTTTAGATATATCAAAATCTATGTTTCAAAATTTTTTAGATAAAAGTAAAATAGAAGTTGGACTTCAAACAGCATTTGCATTATTATATTCATCATTAAAGTCGAATGATAATACCTGTTTTCTATTATTTGATAATGAAATAAGATTTTTCTATCCTTTTAATAGAAAATTTACCTATTTTTTTAAGATATTAAATAGCTTAAAGTCAACATATATTGATTTACAACCGACAGAAAATATAGAAAACTTAATGAAAAATATCTTTAACTTATTAAAAAAAAGAACCCAGATATTCTTAATATCAGATTTCGCATTCCCAGTTAATGAAAAAATTATAAATTTTATTGCGGAAAGGCATAAATTAACTTCTATAATAATAATAGATGAAGAAGAAGAAAGATTATCCAGACAATTAAAATACTTTTCATCAAATGAAAAACCAGATTTTTTTGTACAAATACCTTATTTTCAAATTATCGAAGATTTTAAAAAAGCAATATTAAAAGCAAATACTGAATATATTTCAATAAAAACTTTTGAAGATCCTTATATTATATTACAAAACTTTTTTGAAAATAAGATTAAAAGTCAATTTTAAATTAAAAGTCAATATTAATAAAAGATATTTTAAAATAGTAAAAAAATATTTTTAAGATGAAAAGAAAGATTATTATTATCATTTTTTCGACATTATTAATTTTTTTTATGGTATCCTCTAATTATACAATCTCACCTCCAAATCCTTTTGCTGGGCAGGCTTTTATTATAAATATTAATTTAAGCCAATATGGTATATTTAATATAAACCCGCTAAAAAGCTTTTTAAAAACCAACAATCCCGATATTAATATAATTTCTTATAAAGTATTTCAGAAGAACAATAAGTATTATTTAAAGATAAAAATGCAAATATTTTCAATAAATATAAATGATTTACAGGATCTGATATTTTTCGATGGAAATTCATATTATAATTTTGGTTCTATAAAAATATTATTTAACTTTGATCTAAAAGAACAATATCTTTTAACATACTATAAGAATTTTCAAAAATACCTTTATTTTAAGTTTTTTATTATTTATCTATTATTTCTAGCATCATTTTACATTATCTATTTCATAATTATTAAAATAAAAAGTTATCTATACAATCATATTAAAACTAAAAAGGAGAAGAAAATTCTTTTAGAAAACTTTAATAAGTTAATAAATATAAAAAAAGAAATAGAAACTATTGGTAATAATATAATCGACTTTGAATTGGGATACAAATATAAAGAAAAATTAATAAAATTTAATAGCACATTGGATTTTTTATTAAGACAAGATATAGATATAATAAAAGATAAAGAAATAATCGAAAAATTGAAATTATTAAATAAAGATTTAAATAGTCATACCTATAAAAGTGAAAAAAATCTATATGAATTGAGAAAAGAAATTTTCGAAATTTTATTAGATGTAGAAGGGAAACTTAGTATAATAATAGATAGCATTTATAAATAAATTTGAAATTTTTAAAAATTTTTGGCCATTTATATTTTCCATTTTTTTTTTATTTAACCAAAAACAATTAAATAAAAGACAATAGATTATTAAATTAAAAATATTCAAATAAAAAATAATAATTTACTAAACAAAAATATTGAAATAAATAAAATTGATTAAATAAAAATATTGAAATTAAAAATAATAATTGAAATAAATAATTGAATAAATATGGAAAAGATAAAATTTGAAAATCCACTTATTTTACTTTTTTTAATTCCTTTTGTTGTTTTAATTTATTTTATATTAAAAAAAGGCTATCTTTTCGAAGGATTTCCTTTAAGCTCTTATAAAAAAGAAAATAATAAAATCAATTTAGTTAAATATTTAAAATATATAATTATTTTTATTTCCTTATTTTTCTTAATTATAGGTTCTTCAACACCACTATATCTTACAGATAAAATACCAATTGAAGAGAAAGGACATTCTTTTGTCTTTTGCCTTGATATATCTTCAACAATGAAAGCCCTAGATTTTAATCCTCAAAATAGACTTGATAAAGCAAAAGAAATTGTCGAAAGCTTTATTAAAAGCAGAAATTTAGATTTTTTTAGCATAATTATATTTGCTAAATATGCCATCCCATATATTCCTTTAACCTCAGATAAGAAATTTGTATTAGAGAAACTCAAAGAGATAAACACTGAGATGCTTGAAGATGGCACAGCCATTGGTAATGCAATAATAATGGGAATTCAGCAAATCAAAAATTATAAGGGTGAATCTAAAAATATTATCTTGATTACGGATGGTATAAACAATGAGGGCTATATACATCCTATCTATGCTGCTAATGAAGCAAAAAAAAATAATGTAAAGATTTACCCTATTGCTATTGGATCTTCTGAGCAAGTACCTTTTCCTTTTAAGGATTCAAGAGGAATGGTATATACAAGGAAAATAAACATCCCTGTGGATTATGAGCTTTTACAACAGATTTCAGAAATTGCTGGTGACGGTCAAAAATATATAGCGAAAAATACAAAAGATCTGCAAAAAATATTGAAGATGATTGATAAGCAAAAACCTATTGTCAAGAGTACAAAAATGTACTTTAAGTACAAAAAGCTTGATGGTTTTTTCTATTTACTTACAATAATCTTTTTTATTATTTACCTTTTATTCCATTTTTTTACTCAAGAGATACAATATTAAAGAGGTTTATTTATTGGCATGACAAATTTGTCTTTTTTAATATTTATAATATTGCTATTTATCATTGGAATTTTACTACTTAAACACTATTTCTTAAAGTCAAAAATTAAAAAATATAACAATAAAAGTCTTAAAATATTATATTTAACAAGAGTAATTTTATTAATTATCATCTCTTTATTACTATCCTTAACATTTACAAATTATAAAGCAGGACTGAAAAAATCTTTAAACTACTCTAAAAATATAGATAACATTATACTATTAGATTTTTCCACATCCATGCTTGCAAATGACTTAAAACCAACGAGATTCGAACTTGCTAAAAGTATTTGCTCACATCTTATTGAAAATTCTTCTAATTGTAGATTCGCTCTTATACTATTTGGTGATGATCCTCTTTTAGAAGTTCCTCTTACCGAAAATATAGATTATTTAAAAAGTGTAATTTCAACATTACAGATAGATGAGCAATTTTATAGATCATCAAATATCTCTTTAGCATTGACTTCTGCAATAGACCTTTTAGAGATGAGCCCATCTTTTTTTAAAAATATTATACTAATTTCAGATTATGATTTTGATCAGATATTATCCTCAAAATTAAAAACAATGATAACTGATAATGTAAAAAATTTTTACAATATAGTTGTTTCATCAGAGAAAGGTTCAAGGATATGGTTATCAAGTAAAAAAAATTATTTATTAGATAACTATCAAAATGAAGTTTTTACCAAATCAAATTTGTCTTTTATATTAGACATTTCTAAACTGCCAAATTCATCTGTCTATTATTGGGATAAAATATCTTACAATAGTGTAATTTCAATATTAAATTCATTTAAAACTACTATAACAAGTATGGAAAAACATGAAACCTATGAACAAAAAGAATTAAAACCATTATTTGGTTTATTTGCCATAATTTTTATGTTAATATATATTTTTACATATATTAAAGCATTTCAAATTATTGATTTAAGAACAAAATAATTTTTAAAATTTTATGAAGCAAAAGACAAATAAGATAATTTTTCTCTTTTTAATCGCAACAATTAGTTTTATTTTATTATTATTATTATTCCCTTTAGGAAAGGTTTTTTTATATTCTTTTTTCATGAAAGATTCATCTTTATTTGTATATTATATGGACACCTATGAAAAATATAATCAATATAAAAAAATCATTTTTATAGATGTCTCTTACTTTCTCTTAAATAATGATCTAATAAATAATGCGAAAAATTATCTTGATTCTATTGAATTTGAAAGTGCGACTAATAAAGAAAAATCAATAATTTTAAATTATTATGGATATATTTTTTTTAAAAAAGACGACTTTGAAAATTCTAAGAAATATTTAGTTGAGGCATGCAAATTAGAACCCACAAACCCAATTCTAATAAATAATTTAAATTTTATATTAAGTTTAATGAATAAAAATAATAATGATAAGAATTCTGAAAAACAAAAAAATTTATCGGATAATATTGAGATACAAAACCTAATCAATATTCAAAATGCAGAAAATCAAATAATAAGATATAAGACTGAAAAAAGAAAGGAAAGCAAAAATTTAAGGTACTGGTAAATTAAAAAATAATAGATATAAAACTAAATGAATTAGATATAGAGACAAAAATTAAAAAAAATATAGAAGCAAAACAATAATTTTGGAATTAGATAAATTAACTATCTAAAATAATGTAATTGTATAATAAATACTAATTATGAAAAGAAGATTGGAAATCATAATTTTACTAATTATTTCGACATTTTTCTTTTTGTCGATGGAAAATGAAGATATGATTATTAATGCAACAATCGAACCAAATACAATTTATGTTAATGAAGAATTTAAAATTATTGACTACAAAAAAATCAAAAATTTTGGTTATTTG
>ERZ795050.3391-NODE-3391-length-15875-cov-6.618394_pt1 | contig 15875 bp, 10 predicted proteins | sample MGYA00375134_ERZ795050 | MGnify/ENA primary metagenome ERZ795050 (study PRJEB30179, sample SAMN05720221) | activated sludge metagenome | isolation source: Anaerobic digester | place: Japan | collected 2015-05-26 ... | reverse complement strand
GCGGCGAGCAGTCCCCAGAATTCAGTCCAGGGGTGAATCACCTTCTGTTCAAACAGTGCCGGGGTCTGAAGAGCAGAAGATGAATTGGTAACCATTACGCTGAGAAATACATTGTTTGCAGCATGAGCTCCAATAGCCGTCTCAATGCCGTCATCCATAACAGCAGCAATACCGAAGATGATTCCGAACACTGCATACTGAGGCATCATGGTAAAGAATCCGTACTCTTTTACTTCAGGGTTCCATGCATGGAGAATGCCGAAAAAAAGCCCCGAAAGCAGCACCGGCAGCCACCTTGTCTTGGTAAGTACGGCAAAGCCCTGAAGCAGATAACCTCTGAAAAGGATTTCTTCAAAAGCAGCCTGGAACGGAATAAGCAAAACAGAAATTATGATAAGGGGTATAAGGGTGCGGGAAGTGTTGTTAAGTGAAAAATCACCCGGGCTGAGCTTCATCTGCACGAACACATATATCGCCGACAACAGGAGCCATACAAGGGCCGAAACAAAAATACGTTTCCACCTGATTCTCCGGGTGCCGTTTATCGTCCCGGCAACTGTTCTCCCGTTAAGGGGTTTGATTAGAAGTACAAAAGCCAGCAGGGCTATTATAAAGGGAAAGAGCATCAGTCCAAGGCTCAGGTTGGGATTTATTCCCAGAACACTTATGTTCATGGGGTTTTCGGCAAGGCGGGCCATGGCCTGAGGATCGGAAGCAGCCTTTCCGATCATTGCCACAATCAGAGGTATACCGCCTATGGTATTTGATGCGGCAAATACCGCAATTACCATAATGATATATCTCCAGAAGCTGTTTTTTCCTGTGAAGGCATAAATGAGATGATTCATAGCTGTCAGAATTCGGATGATGAATGTTTATGTCTGGGATAATCGATAGTATAGTGTAAGCCGAGGCTTTCTCTCCTGTTTCTTGCCATCTTAATAATAAGATAGCCCACGTTTATAAGATTCCTCAGCTCGCAGATTTTTTTCGAGACGAGTGACTTCTTAAAAAGCGCTTCTGTCTCCTGGTACAGTATTTCCAGCCGGCGCAGCGCCCTTTCAAGCCTGAGGTCCGATCTTACAATGCCCACGTAGTTGCTCATTATCATCTGGACCTCCCTTGTACTTTGGGTGATGAGCACCATCTCCTCAAGGTGCGTGGTTCCCTTATAGTCCCAGTCAGGTATTGCTTCTTCGTACTCCTGTTCCCTTACTATTTCACCGGCATGGATGGCAGCCCTGTGGGCATACACAGCCGCCTCAAGCAATGAATTTGAGGCAAGCCTGTTGGCTCCGTGCAAACCTGTCGAAGAACACTCACCTATTGCGTAGAGCCCCCCGATGGAGCTTCTGCCGTATTTGTCAACCTTAATGCCGCCGCAGCAGTAATGGGCTGCCGGCACCACCGGTATCATGTCTTTTGTAATATCTATTCCCCTGTCGAGGCAATGCCTGTATATTGTCGGAAAATTTTCCTTCAGCCCATCCGGATCAAGATGTGTGCAATCGAGCCACACATGTTCATCTCCCCATATCTTCATTTCATTGTCAATGGCCCTTGCCACGATATCCCTGGGAGCTAGCGATCCGCGGCTGTCGTAGCGGCTCATGAATTTTTCACCCGACAAATTTTTCAGCACAGCTCCGTAGCCCCTCAAAGCCTCAGTAATCAGAAATGAGGGCCGGCGCCCCGGGTCAAAAAGCGATGTGGGATGAAACTGAATGAATTCCATGTTCTCCACCGTTCCCTTGGCTCTGTAAACCATTGCTATCCCGTCGCCGGTGGCGATATCCGGGTTTGTGGTGGTCAGATAAACATTCCCGATCCCTCCCGTGGCAACCACGGTTACCCTCGAAAGAAATGTAATTACCCTGGGATTTCCAAGGTCGAACACGTAGGCACCGAAGCATCTGATATCGTTTCTTTCGCGAGTAATATTTTCTCCCAGGTGATGCTGTGTAAGTATTTCAATGGCGAAGTGGTTTTCGAATATTTCAATATTCGGATCTGACTTTACCTTTGAAATAAGTGCCTTCTGTATTGCCTCACCCGTGTTGTCCTTATGATGGAATATCCTGTTTTCAGAATGCCCGCCCTCACGTCCCAGATCGAACACTCCGTCTGAATTTTTATCAAACTCAACCCCTGCTTCCGCCAGTTCTTTGATCCGTTCCGGAGCTTCCTGGACAACCATCCTCACCACTTCCTCATCGCAATAACCGTCACCGGCAATAAGCGTGTCCTTTATGTGTTTCTCAAAATTGTCGGAAGGGCTGAAAACGGCAGCAATTCCACCCTGGGCATATTTCGTGTTTGATTCTTCCAGGGAGGACTTGGTCACAATGCTCACTTTCCCGTATCTGGCTGCCTTAATGGCGAACAGCAGTCCTGCTATACCTGAGCCTATAACGAGGAAATCAGTATGCTTTCTCATATATAAGATTCATGACTTGCAGATGGATTGTAAATATACAATTATTGTCACGATTTGAAAAATTAAGATTTTACGTTACTTTTGCCTTCCTGTTAAACAATTATAATATAACAAGATGGCTCTGGAAGATGTTTTCAAGAAACTCGTGTCACATTGTAAAGAATATGGATATGTATTTCCCTCAAGCGAGATTTATGACGGTTTAAGTGCTGTTTACGACTACGGACAGTACGGCGCCGAACTTAAAAACAACATAAGGAAGTACTGGTGGGACAGCATGGTTCTTCTCCACCACAACATTGTAGGAATAGACGCCGCCATTTTTATGCATCCCACAACATGGAAGGCTTCGGGACATGTGGATGCTTTCAACGACCCCCTTATCGATAACCGCGACTCCAAAAAAAGATACAGGGCTGACGTACTTATCGAAGAGCATATTGAAAAAATCGAGGAAAAGATTTCGAAGGAGGTTGAAAAGGCCAGGGAGAGATTCGGTGAAAAGTTCGACGAGAAAATGTTCAGGGAGACAAACCAGAGAGTACTCGGTTACCAGTCAAAAATAGACGACATACGCTCAAGGTTTGCAAAGGCAATGAACAGCAATGACCTTGCCGGACTGAAACAGATAATTATTGACAATGAAATTGTCTGCCCCATCTCAGGTACAAGGAACTGGACAGACGTCAGACAATTCAACCTGATGTTCGCAACCGAAATGGGATCCACCGCCGAAGGAGCCACAAAAGTTTTCCTCAGACCCGAAACTGCACAGGGGATATTTGTGAATTTCCTTAATGTTCAGAAGAGCGGAAGGATGAAAATTCCTTTTGGCATTGCCCAGACAGGCAAGGCTTTCCGCAACGAAATAGTGGCACGCCAGTTTATCTTCAGGATGCGTGAGTTCGAACAGATGGAAATGCAGTTTTTTGTAGTGCCCGGTACTGAACTTGAATGGTTCCGCCACTGGAAAGAGAAAAGAATGAGATGGCATCAGGCCCTCGGTTTCGGTGCTGAAAACTACAGGTTCCACGACCATGAGAAACTTGCACATTATGCCAATGCTGCATGTGATATTGAATACAGGTTCCCCTTCGGTTTCAAGGAAGTGGAGGGTATTCACTCGAGAACAGACTTTGATCTGAGGCAGCACCAGCAGTACAGCGGGAAGAAAATGCAGTATTTCGATCCCGAAAAGAACCAGTCGTATATTCCATACGTTATAGAAACCTCCATCGGACTCGACAGGATGTTCCTCCAGGTCGTATCTGCCTCATACTTTGAGGAAGAACTGGTAAAGGAAGACGGGACAAAAGACTCAAGAGTGGTTTTGCGGCTTCCCTCCTACCTTGCGCCTGTTAAGCTTGCAGTATTGCCTCTTGTCCGCAAGGACGGGCTTCCAGAGATCGCGGAAAAAATTGTCGACGACCTGCGCTTCGACTTCAACTGCCAGTACGACGACAAGGATTCGATCGGCAGGCGATACCGCCGGCAGGATGCCATCGGAACTCCTTACTGTATTACTATCGACCACCAGACGGTTGAAGACGGCACCGTTACGATAAGGTACCGCGACAGCATGGAACAGGAACGTGTAAGCATCACAGCGCTGCGCGATATTATTGCCGATAAGGTGAGCATCAGGCGACTGCTTGAAAAAATCTGAATGAAAAGGGTTCTTGTCATAACCTATTACTGGCCTCCGGGAGGCGGTGCAGGGGTTCAGCGCTGGCTCAAATTCACAAGATACCTGCCTGAAACCGGATGGGAACCCGTAATTCTGACAGTCGATCCGGCTTTTGCCCAGTACCCGGCAACCGACGAAAGTCTTCTTGAAGATATTGCCCCGGGCCTGCAGATCCATAAAACCCCGGCAACCAATTTTTTCAGGCTTGCAGGCGCAGGAAGAAAAAATATTCCATCGGCAGGCTTTGCGAACAGGGAAAAAAAGGGGGCTCTCGATCTTATCCTGAGGTTCATACGCGGCAATTTCTTTATCCCCGACCCGCGCAAAGGGTGGAACAGGCATGCATTCAGAAAAGCTGCAGAACTAATTTCCGGCCAGGGAATTAATCTCGTAATCACCAGCAGCCCTCCACATTCAACGCAGCTTATCGGACTTAAACTAAAAAAACGCTTCCCTCACCTGAAATGGATAGCTGACCTGCGCGACCCGTGGACAGACATTTATTATTACAACGAGTTCCTGCACACACCACCCGCGAAATATTTCGACGCCCTTTATGAGAAAAAAGTCCTTTCAGCAGCCGACAGAATAATAACCGTCGGCGAAAAACTGAAAGAGATTTTCGCCGCCAAAGTCAGGGGCTCAGAACCCAAAATCTCAGTTGTGACAAACGGGTATGACGAGGATGATTTCAAAGGGATAGAAGCTTCCTCTCCGCAGAAATTCACGATAACATATACAGGCACTATTTCCTCTCTTTACCCGATCGACAGCTTTATTGAGGCAGTTAAACGGGTACAGGATACGGGAGGGGAAATAATACTTCGTTTTGCCGGTTTTGTCTCCGGTGAGTTAAGGGAAAAGATACTCGCCAGCCTTCCGCCTTCAACCGCTGAATTTTTGCCTTATGTCAGCCATCCTGAAGCAATAAGGCTCATGCTTTCATCCTCAGCTCTCTTTATTATTATTCCCAGACACAGAAACAACGGCTGCATAATCACAGGCAAGATATTTGAATACATTGCATCGGGCAAACCTGTCATTCTTGTCGGGCCTCCCGGCGGTGATGCATCAGATATAATCACTTCTTCCGGAGCGGGCATGGCATTTGATTATGACAACGCCGAAGGCATCAGGGAGTTTGTTCTGCGACTGATCAACGGTGAATTTTCAGTTTCGGCAACCGGTAAGGAAAAATATTCAAGGAAAAATCTTTCACGTAAACTGTCAGAGATTCTTTCGGAGGCTGAAAGAGGCAGCTAATCCATCTTCCACGGGCTGAAACGGTTAAATACCCTGGAAATACCTTCCCTGATTCTCTGAAGTTCTATCTCCTCGAAGAAATTCAGTTTATACAATACCAGAGGGAACAGTCCCAGCAGAGCTACTCTGAGGGCCGTAGCCGCAATGAATGGCATGGAGCCGGTGAATCTCTCTGCAAAAAACAGGATTATTGCAAGAAAACAGATCATGGCAATTTTCATCCATTCGAACGAAATCTTCATGAAGCGTGAGGCGATGAATGCCAGCAGCCCTGTGTACAATGCCTGCGCGGCAAGGTTTGACCAGGCGGCACCCATCATTCCCATGCCGGGTATCAGCATGAAGTTCAGAAAAACATTTAATCCGGCGGCCGTGAATGAAGGAATCAGGAAAAAGATCATTTTCTCCTTCAGGTAAAGTCCCACCCCGACAAAATAGTTCATTCCCATTATCATGAAGCTCATGGCAAGAACAGGCACCACGGCAAGCCCTTCCTGGTAGTCGCGGTTACGGGCGACAAGTGCTATCAGTTCGCGGTAAAAGAAAAGAAAGCCGAGGATTATGAATGCTATTACAAAACAATAATATGTCAGCATCTTCCTGTAATACCTCAGGTTATTTTCCTCCTTTTCCCTGCTGAACATTGAAGGCATATAGCTCAGCCCGATGGTTGAAATAAAAATAAGGTTGATGAAGTTGGCAATCTTGTATCCGAAAGCATATTTTCCCGTTTCGGCGTCGGTGCTCAGCCAGTTAAGCATATATCTGTCGTTAAGCTGAAAAACAAGGAACCCGAGATTGCCGAGTATGGCAGGAAACCCGAAACGGACCGAGATCCATAAGTGTTTAAAGCTGAACGGGCCTGATACACGGGGTACAACGACAAGCAGCATGAAAGCAGCCGCCGTAACAGCGGCTCCTGCGAGCCGGGCCTTCAGAATACCGTCTATTCCTGCAGAATAAAACCTCACAAGTATGATCGTAAGGGTAAAGCTAAGGGCAAGCTTGATGAAATTATAGAAGAGATACTGAAATGGCTTCTCCTCGTACTGAAGAATCTGCAGCGGCACAACGCACAAAATCTCCGCAAGAACGATCCAGAATGCCAGCCTAAGTAATTCTGCGTTTTCAGTGCCTCCGAAGAGAAGTCCGGAAATCTGGCCGGAGAGGAGCAGCAGCGGAAGCAGGGAGATAAGCGTGAGTGAAATATTTCCGGCATAATTACTCAGGAGAAAACTGCCATAAGTTCCTTTCTCCTTTTCAATGAAGAAGTACCGCTGGTGGCCTGAAAAAACGCCGAAATGAAGGATTGAAGTAAACAGGAGTATCGTGGTTTCAAGCACTGCCAGGTCGCCGAACCTGCCAATGGGGATGAAGTTGTTGTAAAGCGGGATAAGAAGGAACCCCAGCAGTTTGTTCAGCACATTGCCTAGCCCGTAAACAGCCGTCTGCCTTGTAATTTTCCTTATCTGATCGAGCATTCTTTTTCTGTTATTTTGTTAACAGTTCGCGGTACCGGGCAATCATTTTTTCTTCCCCGAAGTTAAGTATCTTTTTTCTGCTGTTGGCGTAAACCTTTTTTCTGAACTCCTCATCATAACACATTTTCTCAATTGCATCTGCAAGCTGCACGGGGTTGCCTGGTTCGCAAAGGAGGCCGTCGGTGCCGTCGGAGATTATCTCTGAAGGCCCCGTGGGGCAGTCGGTCGACACCACGTGTCCGTTAACATACATTGCCTCGAGAAGTGAATTCGGGAAACCCTCCCAGTCGGACGACAACACATAACACGTGGCAGAGGCCATGAACCTGTATGGGTTCTCCACATACCCCATGAAAGTAACAAAATCTTCCAGTTTGAAATCCTTTACCATTTTCTTCAGGTCTTCCTCAAGAGTTCCTGATCCCAGAATTATCAGTCTTATATCATTATGTCTCCCGGCAATAATTCTGAAACAATCTATCAGAAGCGGATAATTCTTTGCCCTTACAAGGCTTCCGACGGCAAGAATATATTTCAATTCTTTCTTAAAGCCGAAGTCATTGACAGGCTCTTCCTTCAACCGGTCAAGAGTCTCAAAATCAATTCCGTTATATATAACTTCTATTTTAGAGGGGTTGATCCTGAAATCATCGGCAATGAATTTCCTGACTCCTTCTGAAACAGTTACTATTCGGAAGGCTTTGCGGTAGGCACCGGCCAGCATTCCTTTCCATAACCTGTGCTTTAATGAACTGCCAAGGTAGAGTCTGTGATTTGATCTTTCTGAAAGAACCAATGGGGTTTTAAGCCTGAAGAGCGAGAGGTAGGCAACAATATTCGGGTAATATAGGAATGAAAGTATACGGGATGGGTTTTCTTTCTTAATTATTGTTCTCAGCCTCCTTACAAAAGAAATTGTATTTCCCCTTTCACCTTCAAGACTGTAGAATCTAATATCCGGAATTGATAGAATTCCGTCGAGGTATCTGCCTCTCGGATAAAAAACGACGGCGACAATGGAAAAGCGGTCACTGAGGCTTTTCAGAACCCTGGTAAAGATTCTTTCGGCACCGCCTCCTTCAAGGCTGAGTATCAATGCCAGCAGGACAGGTTTTTCCTTCAGGTCAGTCATTTCAGCTTATCTCAGGCTGTTTCAGGTCAGGTAAATTAAGAAGATCCTGGAGCTGACAATACTGGGGCCAGTTATGTCCCTCATGCCAAATTAAATCCCGGTCCCAGTATCCTTTGCAGCGATACACGTATTCATCAACGAACGAATAGCTTATCTCTGAAAATCTGATGCTCCCGTCCCTGTCATAAAGGAAATCGTATGCCATAGACTGGAATCCCATTTTTTTGGAAATTTCATGGGCTGTCTGAACACATCTCAGGTCTATTGCACCAGGATCATGGTCAAGACGCCCCGAACCGGATGATCTGAAATCGTTTATCCTGTTCAGTCTCCTGTATGCAAATGCCCTGTTACCGATAATTGTCACCCTTGTGTCAAAGTTATTTCCGGGGAGGAATTCCTGGAAAAGTGCATAATTTTTCTGCCTGTGATAGACTGTTTCCGCCGGTTTTCCCTCCAGCCTTTTTTTGAGTCTCCACAGAAAGACCTTGAGGTTTTTCTGCAAACCAAAATCTGTGCTGAAAGTACTACCGGAATCGAGCATGTTGAAAGTCTTAATGCCTTTCCCGAACATCTTCCTGATCAATCTCGTTGCCTTCTGCCGGTTTCCGACAAGTATGACATTCTGCGAGCCTGCCCCTCCCTTCAGTTTGAATACAACCGGGTAATTTGCCTTGGCAGCCCATTGCAGCGCTTCGTTTTTCTCCCAGAAAATCCACGTCCTGCACATCGGGAACCCGTAATGATTCATCAGGTAATACTGTTTTATCTTATCGTCAAAATGCCAGTCGGTTGCCTCATCGGGAAAACATTTGATTCTCAAATGATTTCTTATTAAAGGCAGAATGGTTGTTGCAAGCTGGCGGTCGTAGTCGTAATGATACCATCTGTAAATGAAGGCATCGCATTCTTTTATTCTGCTGAAAAAATCGGGGTCTGATATATGAATATATTCACAATCGATTCCGTTATGCTTAAGAATAATTTCATATTTCCTGATAAATGATGAAATATTTCTGTACCGTTCCGGATGAATTCCGACCTTCATCAGTTTATATTGTTAGTTTTCCTTTTCAATATGGTTTTTCCATCCTGCTGCTGGTTCAAAACGGGCAACTGACGGGAGGTCTTCAAATCCAATTTTATCCCCGTTGTATGAGATTGTCATTTCCGGGACCCTGTCCATCTCCATGCCCAGGAAATTATTTTCCAGCGCTTTTCTTATAGCAGTGATTTTCTTGTAATCGAATCCGATAAGCGATGCCGCCACCATATCTCCGGCCACGGGATTAAATGTTCCGATAATTATCCCTGCCTGCCTGTTGTCGGGTTTCAGAGGGCCGTCCCTTTCTCCTCCCGTTATTCCGTCAACCAGGTAGAAGACCTTCCGCTGTACTTCCTCTCTCAATCTACCCTCATGGTCGACAAAGAAAAGTATGTTGTTGATATCCAGCATCATCCTCCACAGAGTTGAATTGCCGTACCAGCTTCCCTCGAAGAATCTGTTCATCCCGGTTCTTTTCATTATCCCGTCGTTGATCGAGATTAATGAGGTCATTATCCTTCTCATCCTTCCGTTGCCTGTTTTTTCCCTGAACTCATAAAAATACTCATTCAGAGATTTAAGTAAGTTCAATCCGGGATAGGCATCTCCTCCCGAAGTTTTACTGCCTTTGATATGATGCACCAAAGCATCTTTAGCACTGTTTATCCCTACGGTGTTTTTCATGCAGCAGGTAATTCCCGCTTTCCTGTGTGTTTTCAGCTTTGGAAGCTGAATCACCACATCTGCCTCCAGCACAGGCCTTGCAATAAGGTAAATGTTTTTACCCGGTCCGTGATATTTTTGCATCAGGTCGGGATTGTAGTTTGTTACCCTGAATTTCCTGAACTTATTTTCTATTTCCGACAAGTAACTGTTACCTGCAAGATTTACCTCGGTAAACAATACGTCATCCCTTGTTTCCTGGAATTTTATGTCACCGTCAGGTGAGTAAACTTTTATTTCTTTTCTGAAATCCTCAACCGAAATTTTCACTGATGTTTTTCCGGCATAGAAGTCAAGTAGCTCATTTATTCCGAGTGCTGACATAAGAAGGCCGAAATCAGCGGATTGTATGGGTGCATCACCAATAATTATTTCCCCTTTTTCCCTTAGGGCGATGAGAACATAATCAATTACAGCCCTAAGAACAGAGGGATGAGTTACCAGGCCGGAAATATCGCTGTTTACCGGATTCATTTCCCTCACCCAGTTTGGCTTGATAACCACTTTGCTGCCGGGGTTGACAAACTCACCAAACGGATTCCACGAGGGGTTACCGAAGTTGGTTTCGTCGAGCCCCATATTTATTAACACTCTCCTTACCTGGTCATAAACGGCATTGCCTTTTACAGAAGTTGCTCCGAATTTGTATTCCGGATAATTCTCCTTCGGGTTGAAGGGAGGATGTTCGGGATATACCGTATCCGGGTCATATTCAACTGCAAAATTATTCAGCATAAAGGCAGCAATTGATGACAAAGATACTATTTTTGAAGAACAGACTTACGTCAGGCAGTCTGATGATATTTATGGAAAATAAAGAAGAAAAAAGGCTTTCAACGAAAGAGTACTGGGATTCCATCCTGGAGGGCGCAAGGCTTCCGCTGTCGGTAAACCGGAAGCAATACAGTGCATGGCTGATTGATGGTTTTTTCAGGGAATATATTCTGGAGGGAAATTACAGAACTCTTCTCGAGGCAGGAGCGGGAAGCTCGGCCTGGCTCCCTTATCTTGCCAGGGAATATAATCTTAAAGTCTCCGGTATCGACTATTCTGAACCCGGATGTCGTATATGCGAGGAGAATCTTAAGCTGCAGGGTATAGATTACGGTGAGATAATCTGTTCTGATATTTTCCGGTGGAAAGACCATAAAAAGTATGATATAGTTATTTCACTCGGACTTATTGAACATTTCGAAAATCCGGGAGAAGTTCTGAAAATTGCCGGGGAGCACCTGAATCCTTCAGGTATGATAATAACTGTCATTCCTAACCTGATGGGACTAAACGGGAAAATTACCCGTTTTTTCATGCCTGATGTATACAATATCCATAAAAAGATTTCTGCCTCAGAACTCCGGAATCTTCACGAAGAACGAGGATTCAGGACTCTGAATTGCGGATACACGGGTATGTTTTACCCGATGATTATCCCCTGGCAGGTGAAAAAAGACGGCTTCTTCTTCAGGGAGGGCAGCAGAATGAGGAAAATTACCCTGAAGACTCTTGAGATGAAAAATGCACTTATCACAAAAATGCTGAGGTTGATGAGAATACGTCCTTCATCAGCTTTTCTTTCACCTTTTATTATTTATTGCGGTATCGCGGCGCAGGAATCCTGAAAACTGAACATGAACAAGAGAATTCTAATATTCACTGATTCCTTTCCCTACGGGCATGGTGAGGCCTTTTTTGAACCTGAACTGCAACATCTTGCAGGGTTTTTTGAACATATCACAATCCTGCCTCTGGAGAAAAAAGGTGGTGTCTGCCGCCGGGGGCTTCCTGCAAACGTAACGGTTTCAGAACCTCCCTTCAACAGGTTGAAATCAAAACTATCTCTGCTTGCGGCGGGCATTTTTAATTTAAGCCCGGCGGGAAGCTTTATCAGGGAAGGCTTTGCATCACGTGTTTTTTTCTCCCGTTACAGGTTCAGAACCTGGCTTGCCCACCTTCTTATGATAAGGCATCTGCTTTCTTTCATAAAAAAGAACAACCTTTCCTCTGAATTAAAAAGCCACGACCTCCTTTACTTTTACTGGGGCCTCCGCTGGAGCCAGGTGCTGCCCTTCTTGCCTGCGGGCATGGTGCCAAAAACAATTGTGAGGTTTCACGGATCCGACCTTTATGAACATACCAACGGAGGCTATATTCCCTGGAGGAAAAGCCAGCTGATGAAGATTGATAATTATCTCACCGTCTCCGAAACAGGCAAACGTTATTTAATTGAAACCTATAAAATCGCGGAAGAAAAGATCTTCCTCTCGAGGTTAGGCACCATTGATTACGGAATTAATCCTTTTATGGAGAGTGACAGGATCAGGATTGTCTCCTGTTCAAACCTGGTTCCGGTGAAAAGAGTTGATCTGCTCGCCAGGGCGCTAAGGCACTGCACCAGACAGGCTGAATGGATCCATTTTGGTGACGGACCATGCAGGAAGATTGTTGAAAAAGCCGCTTCCTACCTGCCGTCAAATGTCATTTTCAGGCTTGCAGGACATGTAAGTCATGATGAACTGGCAGATTTTTTCAGGAAGAATCATGTATCTCTTTTTATAAACGTAAGCTCTTCCGAAGGCGTTCCGGTTTCGGTCATGGAGGCTCTCTCTTTCGGAATTCCGGTAATTGCAACTGATGCAGGAGGCACTTCAGAAATTGTGAACGACTCCAACGGAAGACTAATCCCGGTTAATTTCGACCCGGCAGACCTGGCCGAAATAATTGAAACCTTCGTCGGCCACGGGAAATACCCCGAATACCGTCTTAATGCCAGAAAATCGTGGGAAGAGAATTGCATGGCTTCAAAGCTCATCCCTGCCTTCACGGATTTTCTTCTATCCGTCTGAGATTTTCTTTTTAAACCCCGGTAACCTTTTCAGCAATAATTGCATACTTTTGCCCTAAGACACTTACATCCCCTTATTGACGAAATTATGCAAATAAGAGATATCCTGAAAAGTTCACTGCCTCATGTATTGGTTATTCTTGTTTTTCTGGCAGTGACGGTGGCATATTTTTACCCGGTACTTGAAGGAAAGGTAATGCAGACAAACGACGGAACGGTGGCAGCCAACTCTGCAAGCGAAATAAGGGCTCACCGCGAAAAATACGGCGAGGAGCCCTTATGGACTAACGCAATGTTCGGAGGCATGCCCGCTTACCTGATAAGTGTAAAGTATTACGGTAATCTCCTTCAGTATGCCGACAGGATTTTGAAAGTGTTCAAACTGCCGGTTGCAGCCGTGTTTATTACGATGGCCGGCTTTTATGTTGCACTTCTGCTTTTTAAGGTCGACTACCGGCTGGCCGCTGCCGGGGCTCTGGCTTATGGCTTTTCGTCGTATTTCTTTATCATACTCGGCGCCGGGCATAACACAAAAGCTTTTGCCATCGCATATATGGCACCGGTGATTGCCTCAGTATGGCACAGCTACCGTGAAAATCTCTTCAGGGGCGCACTTCTGCTTGCCTTTTTCCTGTCTCTTCAGATACTTGCCAACCACCCCCAGATAAGCTACTACACTCTGATGTGCATCCTTGTGCTTATATTAACGGAAGGTACTATTTCGGTTAAAAGCGGGAATGCCGTTTCTTTTATCAGGAAAACTCTTTTCCTTGCAGTGCCTGTCCTGCTTGCGGCAGGCATGAATTTTACGTCGCTTTACACCACCTGGGAGTATGGAAAATATTCCATCAGGGGTAAATCGGAACTTAATATCCCCAAAGAAGCAGGCTCGAAGGGCCTTAACAGGGAATATGCCACACAGTGGAGTTACGGAATTGATGAAACACTCACACTCATGATCCCGGGTTTCAGGGGCGGGGCAAACAGGCCCTTCCCGGTCACTTCACAGACCGTGCGCACCCTGCGTGCAAACAATGCCTCACAGTATGTTTCCAATTTCCATACATACTGGGGAAATCAGCCATGGACCGATGGTCCGGTGTACGCAGGAGCAATAGTGGTTTTTCTTTTTGTCCTCGGTCTCATGCTGGTAAAAGGACCTCTGAAATGGTGGCTTGGAATAGCAACCCTGTTGTCTGTTATGCTTGCATGGGGGAAGAATTTCATGCCTCTTACCAGCCTGTTTTTCGACCTCTTCCCGGGATATAATAAATTCAGGGCCGTGACAATGATTCTGGTAATAGCCGAATTCTGCATGCCTTTGCTCGCAGTAATTGCCCTGAAGGAGATTTTTGAAAACAAACCTTCCCGACAGGAAATCTTCAGGTCGCTTAGAATTGCCCTTGGCATAACCGGCGGCCTGGCCTTATTGTTTTTTATTGCACCCGGCCTCGCAGGTTCGTTCATCTCGCAGGGAGAGAGGGAAGCATCACTTCCCGCCTGGCTTACAGATGCCCTGAAAAAAGACAGAATGGAGATGCTCAGAGCAGATTCATTCAGATCTCTTGTTTTCATTATCCTCGGAGGCGCAATTATCTATGCCTTCCTGAAAGAGAAGATTAAAAAGGAATATGCCATTGTTGCGTTCGGTCTCCTGTTTGTCGCCGACATGTTTCCCGTGAACAAGCGGTATGTTAATAATGACAAGTTTGTCACCCCCTCAGCCGTTCAGAGATCATCTGCACCAACTGTGGCCGATTCACGGATATTACAGGACAATTCTGTTTACAGGGTGCTGAATCTTACCGTATCCCCCTTTAACGACGCCAGCACCTCACTGTATCATCAATCGGTTGGCGGATATCACGGGGCAAAAATGAAACGTTACAATGAACTTATCGACTCTGTCCTTTATCCTGAAATTATCAGGTTATCAAATACCCTGCAGAAAGCTGAATCATTTGATCAGATCAGTCCCGTGCTTGTCTCTTTGCCTGGTCTGAACATGCTTAACACCAAATATATCATCCTTAACCGCGAACTGCCGCCGCTGACAAATCCTTATGCAGCCGGAAATGCCTGGATGCCTGAAAAAGCCGTATTGGCTGCCGATGCCAACGAAGAGCTTTCAGCCATCTCGAAGACTGATCCTTTAAAGGAAGCCGTAATCGTTAAGAAGTTCGGTGATTTGTTACCCGGAACGACATTTAAAACAAACCCGGGCGATACCGTCAGTCTGGTATCTTACAAGGCCAACGAACTGGTTTACAATTCCCGGGCAGGCAATGACCGGCTGGCAGTATTTTCGGAGATATGGTATCCCGCCGGCTGGAAAGCCTTTATTGACGGCAGGGAAGTACCGATAATGCGTGCAAATTATGTACTGAGGGCTTTAATGATTCCTCCCGGAAGCCATGAAATAATTTTCAGATTCAGACCGGCATCATATTATACCGGTGAGAAGATATCTTATGCGAGCTCCGTGATATTCATTCTACTGCTTGCAGGGTATCTTTTGCGAAGCCTCTTTAAAAAGCCTGCAGCATGACCCCCGGCCATTCAGTATGCCCTCTCTGCGGCAACCAGGAAATTAAACCCATTATGATCTGCAGGGACAACCTTACCGGAGGAGAACTGTTTGAAATATACCTTTGTACGGTCTGCCGGCTCGAATTCCTTAAGGAGTATCCCGACGAGAAGACTATCGAAAAATATTACATCTCACCGGAGTATATTTCCCATAACGACGACAAAAAATCATTTACCGCAAAAATCTATTATGCCGTAAGGAAGTTTATGCTTTCGCGGAAGAGATCACTTGTCAGGAAGGTCACAGGGCTGAAGAGAGGCAGTATCCTTGATATCGGCAGCGGTACAGGGCATTTTGCCGGTTTCATGAAGAAGAGCGGGTGGGATTGTGAAGGTGTCGAGAAGAGCCTGAAGGCTGCACAATACTCAGTGACCGGTAATAATATCAGGGTTTATCAGCCGGAAGAGATACTGTCCTTGCCCGGCAATTCCTTCGATTGCATCACAATGTGGCATGTGCTTGAGCATCTTTACAATCCTGAAGAAACCCTTTCGCAGGTGAAGAGGTTGCTTAAGCCCGGTGCACCTGCCGTAATTGCCCTTCCAAACAATATATCATTCGACAGCATTCATTACCGCAATCATTGGGCGGCGCGTGATGTGCCAAGACACATCTGGCACTTCAACCCGGTATCCTTCATATATCTGGCTGCAAAAAGCGGGTTTGATATCCGGG
>ERZ795050.3387-NODE-3387-length-15893-cov-5.603043_pt1 | contig 15893 bp, 22 predicted proteins | sample MGYA00375134_ERZ795050 | MGnify/ENA primary metagenome ERZ795050 (study PRJEB30179, sample SAMN05720221) | activated sludge metagenome | isolation source: Anaerobic digester | place: Japan | collected 2015-05-26 ... | reverse complement strand
ATAGCCGCCATAAGCTTGTTCTTTAATAACAGTCATTTGCTTAGCTGAAAGCATTGACAGTAAACCTCATTACATAACTTCCCATTTGGTCTGTTAAAGAGGAAATGTCAAAACCATGATAGTTAATTTCACCAAGACCATTAATTCTCTTATTCTAAAGACTCTTACGAATCTCAGACATAATAGCAAATGGTCTAAGCTAATCACTGGCTATAGTCCATGTCTTATAAGGAACATAAACATAAATTAAAAGTGTCAAACTTTCTGTTGCAGTATTCTTATCCAGAACTTCGCTGCCACTGTAGATAACAACAATCTTACTTGAAACTGTTTTTTCTTGTGGGTCAATTAACGGTACAATTCTTATATTCTCACCGAATAAATCCATTGTATCTTCAATATCTGGATGAAGTGTCTTATTAAGAGGGTCTTTGTCTGTATTAACAAGAAGTTTACAAAGATTCTGATTATCCAAGAGTTTTGTAGAAATCTTTTTAAGATTAGGTCCAAACTCCTATCCATAATTTACTTTAGAATCCAACTCCATTTAACTCACCTCTTTTTCTTATCATGATTCAAGAAGAAATTATCGTCTTCTCCTACCAATATATCTTCCGAAGTAATTGGCTCTGGCGGCGTAATTAATCTTTCTTCAAAAGAAACAAAAGCAACATTTTTAATGCTTAAATCATCCTTACCAGAAATCTCCCATCCTCTTCCTTCATAATCGAAGTACAAACCTTTTTCAAGGAAATCAAAATTCTATGTAATAAACTTTCTATGGTCAAGTGGCTCCCTGTATGTAACTGAACCATAAGAAGAACGTTTATCATTAACAAATACAGAAGTTTCTGATACGACCTTCATTGGAATTACATGGAGTGTATTACCATATTCATCAGTTAAGTTAAGAAGTGAATCAAGTTCTGTAACTTCATACTTCTAATAACCATGAGTAATGTCATCACTAACAAAGGTAACAATCCAAGTCTTATCATATTCTGCATCTTTGACCTTCTAAAAGGCCTTAAAAATATCGCCTGTCTTAAAACATTGAACTTTAGTTGGAACAAGTACATTGGAAATAACTTTATCCTAATTCCACTTATTCGGTTCGACCGAACATTCAATTTCGACAGGCTCTTCATTTACTTCATACATAAGGGCGCGATAACGTGTTCTTTTTAAGAAAAGGTTATCGAACTCTTTTTCTTTTCTTGTTCTTGTTCTTTCCTAAATATTTTCGCCGTCGAGATTAATTCTCTTCAAATATACGTCTTTAAAATATGTACCATCCATCATAACACATCAATCCTATCAATAAGATTCATACATTCAAAAATAGTTTTGCGGTAATATTTATAAGCAGTATAGCGGCAAGATGAAAGTTTTGCAACAAGAACATAATATTCATAACTGCGCTTTTCTTCTTCAAAATTATTTAAGTCAAGAAGAATATTATCAAGGAAGTCTTCCCAAGAACCGTCTTTCTCTCTTTCGCAAAGGAGCCCATAAAGACGGTTTTTGAGAACCTCTTTATGCTTATCTACGTATCTAGCGTCCACGTTTTCCTCCTGCAAGTTTGCTGTATTTAAACGGTTTCTTATTTACTGAGCGACTATAAATTGATTCTAAATGACGAGCTTCCTCATTAACCTAATCTTTTAATGCAATAAATTCTTTTAACAAATTAGCCTGAGAGAAGTCACTTTCATCATATTGGGTTTTAATATTTTCCCAAGAATCAACAGTTCTCTTTAGCCACTCCTATTTCATAAAAGTGGCTAAAATCTGAACTTCTTCTGACCCCATCTTAGGGTCTGTAAATGTCTAAGTCGCCTCATCAATATCCAAGCGACATCTTGGAAATCTAAAGTATGGTAAGGCGGAATTTAAAAATGCCCGCCAATCCTTGATAAACCATGCGAGGTCATCTTCGGAATAACAGTGTGACCAATCATCTTCGTTAACTTTTGATAGGAAAGCGTCATATACATCCATCAAAGTAACCATTTATATCACCTTATATAGCGTTAAATTCTCCGTCCCTTCTACGATTAGCCTCTTTTTCTGCGGCAATCTGGTCAGCATCTTCTGCCTGACGGCGGCGGCTAATCATATTAATAATATCTAAACCAGTAAGCTTTTTAATGACATCAACTTTGTCTACTTCAACAAAATTATTATCTGCGGCATACTCAGCAAGAAGTCTAATTTGTTCCATAGGGCATCCATCAATTTCCTTGAGAAAACTTTCCATTGGACTTGAAAGGATTGCGTTCATCCTTGCTGGACTAAGAATTTTAATATTTGTAGGCTCAGTTGTTTCAGGTTCTTCAAGACCCAAGTCAATCTTATCCTGCATATTTTCAATATAAATCATACCATTATCAATACAATTCCTAAAACCTTCAGACCATAAAAGCTATTCAACAACATCAAAAGGAATAGTCTGGATTGCTCCTTTAGCATTAAAAACTCTTCTAATGCCATAGGCGGGTTCGTTAATAACAAAAGTTCCAGAAGTCATATTTTTAAAAACTACCATTCTTGTGCTTTGTGTATTCATTTTTAAATTCCTCCTTTAATCTCTTTAAAATAAGGGTGAGTGATAATCACTCACCCTTTAATCATTATTCAATTAGATTATCTTACAGTGTGTGGGTGCTTATTGAATGTTACGCCGCCACCTGTGAACTGACCTGTAGCTGGATTATATGTTCCAAGAAGTTCGCTAACGCTAACCTTAGAAGCATAAGCAGCAGTTTCAAGTTCCATATTTCTATATGCGCACCAGTCATTTGTTGAAAGGATTGCAATACCGAATTTCTTATAGATTTCAATCTCCATTGAACGGTCTCTGTGCTTCCAGTCATCAACCTGTGTATTGCCTTCGAATACAACCTTGATTATCTTCTGTCCGCCAGATGGGAAGATATAAGCCATTGATGAAGGAATCTGATACATATCATTATTCTCGTCAACAAATGACTGAGGAAGCTGAACGATAGGAGTACCACGGAATGTTGTGATATAACCTGTTGCAGCAATATCCTGAATGTCCTTAGGACTATAAACAGGTGTTGCATAACCAGGAGCAGAACCTGCAGCTGGAGTTGCTGTAAGTGCATATGGGCCATATACAGGCATACCAATTGCATCAGGACCCATTTTCTCTACGAACTCAGGTGTAGCAAAGATTACTGCATTACCACCGCCATAGTTCTTAGCAATTGTGCAAAGTCTGTGCATTTCAGTTGCGTCAAAAGTAGATGACTGAACGTAGTTCTTTGTAGGAAGCTCACGAACTGTAACAATAAGTGCCTTAAGCATTTCAGCGTAAAGAGCCTCTTCAAGTCCTTCAAGAAGAAGCTGCATAGGCTCTGTGAGGTCTTCCTCACCCATCATATAACGCTCAAAATCAATGTAAGCAGCTCCACCGAACTGTTTAGCGCTTACTTCGAACTTATCAACGTCAAGTCTGAATGCCTCGTATACACCAGAAGTACCAACTTCAGTGATGAATGTCTTAGCACGTCTACGACCTCTCTTAACATTGAATATAGCTCTCTGACCAAGTGGTACGTTCTTGATTTCAGCAAACTGACCAATGAAGTTACCAACATAAGCAGGAAGAACTTCATCATAAGTTTCCTGAATAATCTGGAAGATATCATACTTGTTCTTTCTATATGTGTTAATATCTGGGGCAAGAGCCTGAAGTTCTGCCTTTAAAGTTTCTTTTACATCTGCAACACTAAACTGAGTAACATCAGGTGAAGTGCCTTTGAACGCATGAATGTAAAGGTCTCTTATATCATTTCTATTCATTACTTTCTCACCTCTCCTTTATTACTTAGTGCCGCCGTCAAGAATCTGGAACATAAATGAGCAAGTTCTGTCGGCGTTGTCATATGCTGCTACAACCTGTGCAAGAATAATGTCTTCATCTGGGTCTGGTGTAACACCAATAATAAGTTCACCATCTGAACCATCACGAACTGCAGCGTAAAGTGGTGTAGTAGGATTTGAATTGATAAATGTTCTTACGGCGTTCCACATACCGTATGAATCTGTTGTAGCTGTAAAGCCGCTAAGGTCTACTGCTGTTGCTGTAGTATCCCACTGAACTGTATTAGTAGTAATTCTCATACCTCTTTCAACATAACCAATTCTTGGAAGCCAATCATTAGTTGTTAAATAGAAGTTTCTACGGCCCTTAACTCTTTCATCTGGAAGATATTCACTTGAGTAGTTAATACCAACTGGATAGCCGTTAGTAATAGCACCTGCCTTTGTAGGAATTGTTGCTGTGTAGTTAGCCTTATCAACCATAAGGAAAGCACCATTCTGTGCAACAATCTTTGTAGCGGGAGTTGTACCAGCAGCTGCCGCATAAGCTGTAAGAGGATTAACCTGAACATCAGAGAAGCAGTTTGTATCAAGTGCACACTGTGCTTCAACCATACCAGCTCTGTTAAACCAAACCTGATTAGGTTCAATCTGACCATAACCAAGGCCTGCTGCATTGTTACCGTTACGAAGAAGTGTACGGTTAAATTTTACAATAGCCATTATTTATTACCTCCTTTATGTTTTCTTAATAATGCAAGAACGCCACTCTCAGTTTCCTTCTGAGTGTTCTTGTAGATTAAGTCAGGCTGTCCTCCATCCTTATTAAGGATTGAAGAATCACTGTTATACGCAGCAAAGCATACTTCCTTCTTAAAGTCTTCAACAGAATAATCATCCATCTTTGCATTGAACTCAGTAATCTGGTCCTCTGTAAGATGAGCTGAGAACTCATTAATAATTGCGTTCTTCTTTTCTGTATCTGCAGCCTTCTTGAATGCTTCAAGCTCTGACTTTTCATTATTAATGTCGTTAATTGAGTTATTCAATCTAGCAATTTCAGCATCTTTTTCTGCAATTGCATTTTTATAAGACTCAATCTCTGCCTGAGCCTCTTCGGAAAGAGCGTTTTCGGTCTTACCCTTCTTCTTCTCATCATCGTCGCCTTCGGCGCCGCCTGATTCATCCTTCTTACCTTCGTCGTCCTTCTTATCGTCGTCCTTGGCATTATTGGCCTTAGGGTCTTCCTCTTCCTCTTTCTTCTTAAACTCATTGAGTTCAGCCTGAACTGCTGTAAGCTGTTCAGTAAGAGAGTTCTTATCAGCTGTAAAAGTCTCAATCTGAGTTGACTGCTCGTCAAGCTTAGCCTGAATTTCTGTAAATGAGCCTACTGCCTTCATAGCGTTAAGAGCAGTTAATTCCTCTGCTGTAACATCAACAATGTAGCAGTCCTCAACTCTGTCAACTGTAACAGTGTTTGCCTCATTGTCCTTTGTGTAATATGCTCTAATGTACTTGCTTGCGCCAGTATCATAAGCGATAGCATAATCATCATAGATAGTGCAAACAACTGTAAAATTGCTTTCTGCTGTATTTAAGGCATCGAATAAAAGGTCAGCCTTATCGCCATCAGAAAGTTTAAACAAATTCTTTTTCATCTTTTTGCTCTCCTCCTTTACTTTAGAATTTTTGATATAATCATATAAATCTTTAGCATCCTTATACAATGAGAAGAATGCAGAGCCTTCGAAACAAGGCTCAACCTCATCACCGAGAACTTGAAGTCCTAGCAGATGACCTTTCTGGAACTCGAAATAAGGTTGCATGTCCCCGTCCCAAATTTTCCATTCTCCTTCTAAACCTTTTCTGTGGATTTCCATTGACTGAGATTTTCCAGAGATTAGGTTTGCTTCAGGATAGAGAGCGGTGTAGAGAATAACATCTGCACAAGCATATTCTCTTTCTACCCCATCAGCATCAAGATGTTTCTCCCATGCAAAATTTGGATTTTCGGAAACTACGCCATATATCTGTCCATCAGAATTTTTCTTGCCGTGGTCGCCATAGTCCATTTCTTCCTTATCGAAAATTCCTTTAATAGGAGCATAAGGAAGAGACTCTATTAGCTGGGCTGCGAAATCTTCTGATATAAATGTACGATTTCGGTTAAGTCCCTTATAAAAAATGCGTACTCTGCATTTAGATAGGGTGTCAGAGATAGGCTCAGTGTTACCATAAAGAGTAACATCAAGCTAACGCAGACTATCGTTAATTTCCATTACTTATTCTCACCTCCATCACCCTTCTTTTTCTGCAGCAGTACCACTTTTACCTGCATTGCTATCTGTGGACTAAGAAGCTTTCTTTTCCTTAGATTCCGCAGTTTTCTTTGCAGCAGTAGAATCGTTACCAGAACCACCATCGCTCTTAGGGGCGGCAGCAGAACCAGCTTTAGCAGTAATGGCGTTAGTTTTACCAGACTAAGTATATGCTGATTGAAGCGGCTTAAGAATCTCATCAAAGTCAAGTACATCATTTTCAAGCGCCTTAAGGTCTGCCAAGCTTGTCTGGTCAAGTCCAGTTGCCACGATAGGCATAATAAAGGAGTAACCAAATGCCGCCAAATCTTTAGCTTTTGATGTGTACTCGTAAGCATTATAGAAACTTACTGGCAAAATTAACAGTTTGAATGACACCTTGCGGTTGCCAAATTTATTATTTAACAAGGCAGTAAAAAAGTGTCCGAACTTCTTTCCAAGTATCATCATCATAGACAGGTCGTTGTTCAAGGAGAAGGTTAAACCTGAATCTGAATCCGCACTAAAGAGTTCCTTTGATACGCCCGCAGAATCATAAATTAACTGTTGAGCTTGTTCAACGTCGGTTTTTTCGCCAACGTCGCCACTAAGGTCAAGCAAGCCAACCTTACCGTAGGAAGTAATAACATCAGCATCAGGGTTATTAGCAATCATTTCCAAAACACCTTCATGCATTTCTGATGCTTCCTCTGGTTCGAATACAAGATTCATACCATCATGAGGAATTTCCTGAGTAATAATTCTTTTAAGTGAGAGAAGATTTCTCTCTTTATTAATTTCCTTGTAATCCTCCAAATCATCAATAAGAGGAATTAAGTCAAGGAAGAATGGACTTTCTTCAAATAAACAGAAGTAAATGCCGAGTTCAGCAGGAAGGAAAATCCAAGGATTTTCGCCTGTTCGCTTATAGTCTCTATAACCTTTCTAAATACATTTAGGATAGGTTTTGAGAATTTCTTTACGGAGTTCAGAATCGGGAACTTGTGCATCGAAGAAACGAACATCAAATTCGACAATATCAACGTCCTAAGCGTTTTTAAATCGGCTACGGCAGTATTCAAATGGAAGGTCTTGAATTGCTACGGAAATTCCGCTATCATGAATTATACCATAATAGCCGCCATAGACAAGAACATCTTTTGCGAATACCGCACTTTTTCTTTCTATTCCAAAATTAGAACAAAATTCAGCACCTTCAAAATAAACTTTTTGATTGGCTTTTTCACTAATTTTTAAACCCATCTTTTTCATATGGGGAACTAAAATCCAAGAGTAAGTTAAGAATGTTGCATAATGAAGAATAATTCTTTTGTAAACACCGCTTACAGAAAAGAAATGTTTTGATAACATTGCTTTCTCAACTGCAGAACCTTCATTAACAATTCTTCTGATTTCTTCTTTTGTATAAGAAGAGCGGAATCTACCACGATTAACAATTTCTCTTGAGTTGCTACGTTTTAACGCCGCCTCAGATGTTGCAATCATTCTTTCTATTTCCTTTTTGAAAGTATCAACTCTCTGAGTTCTTAGCTTTGCAAGTTCTTCAGAAGTAAACTTAGGTTCAGCAAATTTAAGAATATCATTTTCTGTCAACGTCCTACACCTCCTCCTCTATGTCCAATGCGGTTTGCTATTCCATTAGAACGACCTGCACTGGTAAAGGCTAAACCTATGCGCGACCCACCTGATAATCCACGATTACGGCGGCGAGACATCGCTTCATTTTCCATCTATACAGCACGATAAACACCCATTTCGAGAGCAGAGAATTTATCCTTTAACATACGCTCATTAATTTGTTCAACAGCGATTTGGTTATTAACACCAGTTGGCTTAATCTTCAAATTCATTATTTCACTAATAAGAATTGAAGTAAGTTCATGCGGCATTAAACGAGCTGTCTTAGCTTCTGGACTCATTCTCTAACCTTTACGAGTTGCGAGAAGTTTAGTTCTGGCGGCTTGTTCTGAAATTAAGAACTTCATATGACCAGAATAAATCTTTGAGTACAAAGCTGAGTGCATATCACTGTTAATCTAACTATTAGCCTTAATACCATAAAGTATTTTAATACATCCTCTCTATTGAATTGGTAAGTATTCGTCTCTATTAAAGAAACCATATGCAGGCCATGTAACCTAAGTCTCAGGGTCATATGTTTCCTTAATCATAGTATCTGCAAAAGCAACACCAAGACCGTTAATATCTATTACGACTTCCTTTGGATTGAACGCCGCAATAAGTCGCTTCAATTCAATAACCTAATGGTCGAATACCTTTTCTTCTTGTGTCTTACCAAGAATAAAGATGTTAACCAAATTAATCTTGTATCCATCGTTTATATTTGGGAAAACTTTGAGGACAGTAGCAACAGTCTAACAACCAAGTCTTGCTACATCCACACTGATAATGTAGAAACTTTCTATACCCTCTCTAACTTTTTCTGAAGTTTCAGGATTAACCAACTTTCTTGCTCTACTCAACTTCTCATAATCGAACCAAGCATCAGCAGAACCACCAACGAATCTACTCATATACTCCTTAGCGAAACCAAGTTCATTAAAGGTTGGAGACATTTTCAACTCAGTTAAGTAATCCTTTGAAAGAAGTCCAGTAAGAACTGGAATACGGTAATCAAAGCCCCAAACGAAAGTTGCGGATGGGTTAATAATTTGCTGTTCAAACAATTCAACAGTTTTGTCATAACAGAAAGTATTCTTCTCAGATGCAGATGTAATCCAAAGCTGAATCTGCTGTGGTTCCTCTGGATTCTTATCTCCGTTAACCATTGGTCGGTCAACGTTAAGAAGAGGAAGAATAATTTCATTAATATCATCAGCATCGTGGTCACGGAACTCATCAAGAATACCACAAGTAGCACGGTTACCACGAGTTGAGTTAAGTGGAGTCATAACGTCGAACAATGAACCGTTCTTAAAAGTTAGTCGAACATAGTCATTTCCAAAATTACCCCCGCCTATGATTTCATCCTTTAACAATGGGAAAATATCCCAAAGTTGGTGAATTTTTTGGTTTGAAATTTTCGCACCTTGAGCTTTACCAGGCGCACACTGGAAAACGTGAGAACCAGGACGGAATACACAAATTAAGTATAAAGCCAAGATACAAATAAACGATTTACCTGCGGCACGCGGCGCGATAGTGAGAACTCGTCCGTAGCGCAAACATGCTCGCAAGAACATTATCTGAAAGAATTTAAGTTTAAACTTAGAACCAATAGGCTTAATCAAATCCAAGTACATATCAGGATAAGCCATAAATAGTTCCATATATTGCTAATACAATTGCAAATGTTTCTTAATTCGACGCTCAGTTAAAACTGCGCCTTTTTCAAGCGGAACACCATCTCGATAGAAAGTCTCTCCTTTTCCTATGAAGAGTTTTTTGGTTTCGAGCATGGCGGCAGGAAATAGTATCATAATCCCACCACCTTAAATATCAATTTCAAACTCTTCAACATCTTTAACTTCATCGGCAAATTTCTCATATTCGCCCCAGTCAAAGCCAGAGTTTGTAAGCTTATCAGCAACTTTTAAGTTCTCAATTCTTTCTGCAATTTCTTCAGCAATACCAGTTTCATTAATATAGAAGTATCTACACCAATAACCAATATCTTTCATTGATTTATCAACTTCATCCTTAACGGCACCACTATAATACTTAGGCTTGAATCCAAGTTTCTCAAGATAGGCGCAAACCTCGCCCCATGAGTTGAACTCACTACCTTCCTTAATTGCTTGTGTAGTAACACCAGCTAAGGTACATAATGACTAATAATTCTTTAGGTCTTTATCAAATTCCAGACCCCCTCTAATCTTCTCTTCAATTATAAGAGAAACCTTACAAAGTTTAAGAACCTAGTCTTCATTAAGAGAACCAACAATACCAGCGGTATTAACAATTCCCTCATACAAGTTTTCAAGATAAGTAATCTACTACTCATCATAGTCGAATCCCCACTTACGCTAAAGCTTTTCTTGTTTCGCCGCCTTAAGTTCAGGTAATCCGTCTTCAACTCTATTTTCTTCTTGTAATTGTAAGTAAGCCTCATTATACATTGACCAGTCAAGCTTCTCATATTTCTTTTCTCTGAAAATGTAAACATAAGAACCAAACGCATCTTTATATCCATGAGCCTTCCACATTTTCTCAAATTCCTCTGGAACAAAAGGAATATCCGCAAGCTGACAAAGTTTGTCAGCCGCGTTCCATCTTTCCTCATCTGACTTACCGCTTAGATAATGTCCTATACAATCGCGGCAAATCGGCATTGAACCATTAAGTAATGGGTTTCTAATTCCAACGAAGTTTGCTGTGGATTTGTCTTCCTTACAAATCAGACATTTCTTCAATGATATCACCTCATTCAGCAATGTCAGGTTCGTTTTCTTTTTCTCTACGATTTTCCAACGCAATTTTCTCAGCAAGCTTCAAAAGCTCACGACGAACCTTTCTTGACTTGCCGCCATAAACTTCAAGAGTTGAGCAAACGATTTCTTCCAAATCACTACTACCTTTGGCGGCAGAATTAAGCATTGTTTTCTTAATAATTTCAGAATCAACCCCGCATAGGTGGGCAAATCCAATAATTTCTTTAAACTCAAACTTCGTAAAACAGTTAATCAATCTTTCCTCATAACTAATCATTAAATCTCACCCCTTCTCTTTTTCTGGTCGCATCTCTTGCAACGGTTTGTAAGCCCATCAGGAGCTTTTGATTTCCTAACGAAATTTCTTGGGTCACGAAGCAAAAGTTCTCCGCAGCAATTACATCTCTTCCATGCTGGCTTATAATCCTTACAGCACCATTCATCATAATGAAGGTCGGCGGCATCGGCGATTAGCTAACAAACCTTATTCCAAATTGTACTAACATAATTCTCCTAATGATAAATTCCAAGCTAATCCATTAACTGTTTGCAAATGTCTTTGTTCAAAAGTCTTTTTTTCTTACCTTCGACGATTAATTTTTGTTGTTCGCTAAGGTTAGCTTTCTCAATGTAGTAGTCAAGTGTTTCAAGTAAACCATGAAGCGGCGAATCTGGATAGTGGTCAGCAAAATCTTTAATCTCATAATAATTTAAGCACAACTAATAAATATGTTCCTTATCCATGAAGTTGAAATAAGGCTTGTTGTTCTGCCGCAATGCCTCAATCTAATCCTCAATATTGGCGGCGGCGAATGGTCTTCCATTTTGGAACGGATGTTTAAATCCCTCATCATTCTCAACTTTCGCAATCCCACAAGGGAAAACTGGATAATTCATCTAAAAGTCAATTGGGTTCTAATAGAAATGACCATAATTCTATGGCGGCTACATTTCCTAAATAACAGTATCCTTCAACCTATATTGTTCTTTGCGAAGGTCAACCAGCCAGTGTTTTAAATGATAAAGTTGTTTTGAATCAAATTGCGGAATTTGTTCGCCTGGTTCTGGCTTAACCTTCCCAGTAGCAAGTTTAATTTTCCTATCAAGTGAATCAATTTGCTCCCAAAGCTCTTTCATACCAGGTATATTCTTAATTGTCTCATTATCTCTATCAATATGGGGTTTAACTTTCTTATAAATATTTTTCTCTTTCTTAAGTGAACCTTCGTCAAAGTTGGGATTTTCTAAAAGGGCTTCTAAACTAATAGGCTCTGATTTTTGCCAAGTTGAGTACTTAGTCTTAATGAAAACTTCCTTACGGTCAACTGCAGAAGTATTGTCCTACTCCGGGTCGCGGCCATAGAGTACGTAATCAGCACAAATCTCAAGGTCTTTTTTAGTAAGCTTAGAAAAATCAACATTGTCTTTTAAGTATTGTAAACGCTCTTGGGAGGTTCTATCACAAGAATAGTCTAATTTAAATCTCATAGGCATTCTTACCTCACCTCCTTTAACAATATTATATCACGAAAGGGAGAGAAAGTCAAGATTAGGAGTTGAGTAGGTTAAGATGTTGACTTAATTAAATTTAAAGGATGTCCGACCCGGGGGTCGTTCATTTTTTTATACCTTGAAAATTTTGGAGCAGGGCCCCACTTCATCGCTTTAAAGTGCTAAAGTGAAAAAATAAGTACCCCCCGGGTCGGTTGTTAGTCGATACTAACACCTATTATTCCCGTAGGTTTACTCAGCACCGGCGCTTTAGCGAGCTAAAACCTACATGACCTATAGGAATAGCCACCTGCGTCCTGCGTCCTGCGACCTGTTAATTATTTAACAAATAAAATGCTACATTCTTTCGAGAGATTAAGTTAATTATTTTAATTAAGTGACCTGAAGCTGGCGAGCCAGCCTTGACGCTGGCTTTTAGTTCATTCTTTTAATTAATTCGCCTGCTCCTGCTCGACTTTGTTAAAGTTTTATCAGTCGAGGTTTGTTAAAGTTTTGTTAGTCTTGTTAGTACGTGCTAATAGTCCCAGTTTTAACGACAGTAATTAATTCATTCTTTTAATTATTAAATGTCAGTTTTGTCTCGATTCATTTTGTTTATTGTTTTAACTCAAATGGTACGATTTAGTTAATATATTTAATCAAATAGGGCAAAGAAGAAAGTTGGTTTATTTAACCAACTCTCTTAATTTCTCCTCATTTGTGAATGTTGCTTTATGTCCTTTTATCTGATATTCAACACCATTTATATTAATGTCTCCACACTCTGTAAAGCACTTTGAATCAGCTTTCCATTCCTGACCGAAATACTCAGTTATTAATTTTTCAAGTGCTAAACCACGATTTGAGCGACCATTTCCGCCAACTTCTTTTGCTATTATCTCAAAGTGTTCTTTTGTTGTAAGTTCTGTTCCATTATCCTTTATGTATGCTTTAAGGTCTTTTGAAACAAGAAGTCTTAAAGTCATTGAAGTTCTTTCCTTGTTTGAACCGGTTGAAGTAGTAAGAGCATTTGTGAGCATTGAAGAATCAACAAAAGCGAACTTTACTGTTGAACCAATTACAGCACCAACGATGAAGTTTGTGGTTGTTGAATATGTGAGATAAAGATTAAACATTTCAATTGCAGTCATGGTATTTAACCATCCTTTCCTTAACTTCTGTATATATTATACCATGAAAAAACGTGTTTGTCAATAGAATTTTGAATTTTTTTCAGTAAGTTGTTAGTATGTACTAACACGGTCAAGTAGTGATTAATGACTATTAGTCAGTTAATACATAGTAATATGATAGGTTTAATAAGTGTTAGTTGTAGCTAACATTATTCTACTGCAGAAGGCAGAACGTGTTAGTATGTACTAACACATGGTTTCACTTCCCCATTATATTATAGCATATTATCACTTATATGTCAGGTAGTAGTTGTTAGTATATACTAACAATAGTAGTGAAACTGTTAGTATGTACTAACAATAAGGCAAAATAAAAGGCTCTTATATAAGAGCCTTTAAAGCGTCTATCATTTTAATAGGTGCTTTAAAATAAGCATTTATGGAAGTTCCGCCGATTTTTTCCCATGATTCACGGTTTGCTTTTGCATCGTCTACCAGTATATCACCGTCATTATAAAAAGATTCTTTTGCTGTTGCTTTTGTTACTATGTGGATTTTATCAGCGTCTGCATAGGGGAAATTAACGTCTAACCATGCCATTTTTGCGTCTGTTGCTTTTTCAAGGTTCTCAGCGTCTGCATAGGAAATAACGCCGATTGAAAAGCCCTTTGCTTTAAGTGCGGAAACTACCTCAGCCATTTCCTCAGTGTTGTAAAGCGGTCTTGCGTCAGTATAGGGTGACATATCACCGTCAGAGAGCTTTTTTGAAAAGTCCTTTACAAAGAAAAGTCCAGCGAGTGTTCCATCCATATCAAAGTAAATTGTAGCCATTTTTCATTTCTCCTATCATTTAATTTTTGGGGTTTCCCTTAACTTCTATATATATTATATCACGTGAGACCGGTTTTGTCAATAGGAATTTGAAAATTTTTCTGAAAAGTTGTTAGCATAGACTAACACGATTCGCCGGACCACGCAGAAGTTGTTAGTACGTACTAACAAGGGGTTTCACTCCCCCATTTAATTATAACACCTTTTCGCCGCCATGTCAAGGGGTTTTTGTTAGTACGAGCTAACGCAGTTAGGATCCGCGCGGTTTTAGCATGGTAAAGTGAGAAAGTGTCCCGGGCCAATGTTAGTACGAGCTAACACAGCCTGGGTCTGCAGATGCTGTTAGTCTTTACTAACATGTCCCGGGCCCGGCCCGCGTTAGCCTATGCTAACGCCTAGGGCGGATCCGCCTGTTAGCTACTGCTAACAGTGGAGCCTGCGGAGCCTGCGGAGCCTGCGGAGCCTGCGGAGCCTGCGGAGCCTGCGGAGCCTGCCAAAAGTTAAAAGGAAAAATTATTTCGAAAAGGGTTGACTTTTGTCTGTGGGTATGGTATAATATATATAGAGTTAAGGGAGGGGTTCAGTTAAGGGCACTCGGCTCATAATCGTGATGCGGGGGCGGTGAGAAACCGCTCGCCCCACCACTACTTAACTCAAAAGTTAAATCAAAAAATTATATCGAAAGGGGTTGACAAATCGCGCCGAGTATGATATAATATATATAGAGTTAAGGGTAAAGCGATTCACCCATAACGAATCGCAGAATGGAGATTCAATATGACTAACAAGGAGTTTTTCGCAATGGCAATGGCACTCACAGGCACATCACAGGAGTTCAAGGATAAGGCTAAGGCTCTGCTTGATTCCGCAAACAAGAAGTCTGCAAGCAAGTCTCAGGCTTCAAAGCTCAACGCTCAGGCAAACTTTGACCTTGCTAAGGAGTTCGCTAAGGTTATGAAGTCAGGCGTAATTTACGCTTGCTCCGAGGTCAAGGCTCTCACTGGCTCGACTTTCTCTCCTGCTAAAATGTCAACAGTAATGAAAGCAGGTGTTGACGGCGGTCTGTTTACATCGGTTGAGGGTTACAAGGTCGGCGGTAAGGGTCGCCTCGTAAAGGGTTACTCTCTCGCTGTCGCTGAGGATTCCGAGGGCGACATAAAGGAAATCGCAAACGTAATTGAATTTCGGAAGAGAATGAAAAGGGAGTGAAAAGATTTGACCGCTTCGGCGGTCATTTCTTTTGCCCATTTAATTAAAAGTTTTAACGGCGCCGCCCGCCTATTGTTAACGTAGTTAACAAAGGCCCGGGACAAGTTTGGCCCGGGTCGTGTTAGTATATACTAACACACCATGCCGGATCCATCACTTTAGCGCTTTAAAGGAACAAAGTGTCCCGGGCCGATTCCAGGATGTTAGGGCGTACTAACATGTCCCGGACTGCTTTAGTGGAGTGAAGTGTCCCGGGTTGTGTCCCGGGCCTGTTAGACTAAGCTAACTGCCGCAACCTGCGAGCTGGGCGAGCTACGCAGGAGCCTGCGAGCTACGAGAGCCATTGTTAAATGAAAAAATTATTTGAAAAGGGTTGACATTTTATTCCTAATATGATATAATATATATAGTAAAGGAGTTGATATGTATGAGGATTACAGATATCATTGAAGTGCTGAATCTTCTGTGTGATGGTAAGACAGAGTGGCACAAATTAATTAACAAAATCGAGAATAACTACATCGTATTCTCAAACGGTCAAAAGGTTGCTTTCAGCGACATAAAGGAAATCGCAAACGTAATTGAATTTCGGAAGAGAATGAAAAGGGAGTGATTAAATGAAAAAATTATTTGAAAAGGGTTGACATTTTATTCCTAATATGATATAA